>Ga0155284_104_pt2 | contig 11928 bp, 11 predicted proteins | sample RifCSPhighO2_02_FD_106252 | JGI IMG/M metagenome (GOLD analysis project Ga0155284, IMG submission 106252) | Gammaproteobacteria bacterium RIFCSPHIGHO2_02_FULL_42_13 | reverse complement strand
AAGCAGCGGAGATTTCTTACTTTAAAAAGGCGTTGCGCTTATTGGTTGAATCCACCGATGATATAACGATAGCTATTTGAAAAATTGGTGGCTACGGGTGGACTCGAACCACCGACCTCAGCATTATGAGTGCCGCGCTCTAACCGACTGAGCTACGTAGCCATAATCAATCTAAAGCCCTGAGATAAGCGAAGCGTCTTCCCAGCTGAGCGTTTTCACAGGCTTAACTATTTGATTAAAGAGCACTATTTTGTCTGTTGATAAAAGGCTTGTCAAGTTGAATAAATTTAAATACAATGCCCCCTGTTAAGTTGTTCTTTTTAAATCACTATTTCCTTGCCGCATCAAATTTTTGGGCGGCTGATAAACCAAGAGGAGAACCATATGCGACATTATGAAGTCGTTCTTTTGATCCATCCAGATCAAAGCGAACAAGTTCCAGCCATGTTGGACCGTTATCGTCAAGTGATGAACGCCCATAAAGCAATCGTGCACCGCTTAGAAAATTGGGGTCGACGTCAGCTCGCTTACCAAATTGAAAAAGTGCATAAAGCACATTACTTGTTGATGAACATCGAATGTGATCAAGAAACCTTAGATGAGTTAAATCATTTGTTTCGTTTTAATGATGCGGTATTACGATCGCTTGTCATCCGACGAGATTATGCTATTACCGCCATGTCGCCGTTGGCAAAAGAAGCCAATAAATATCAAGAGCCGGTTCGATCCGAAAAGCGTCGGGTAGAGGTCAAAACGACTGAAATGGATAATGAGGAGCAAAAATAATGGCTTACTTTAGACGTAAAAAAGTTTGTTACTTTTGTGTAAATGAGATGACAGACATAGATTTTAAAGACGTAGAATTATTGGGACGGTTTATTTCAGAAACGGGCAAGATTGTGCCGAGTCGCATTACGGGAACATGCGCCAAGCATCAACGTTTACTAACCAATGCAATTAAGGTGTCGCGATTGTTATCGTTATTGCCTTATTGCGATAGCCACAAATAATATGTCATTAGCACGCAACTTTGCTCAATTTGTGCTTCGTGGACGAGTGCAGGCGATTGGGATGGCGCTGCTCTTCTCGTTTATTCCGCTGTTGGGATGGATGAGCGTTGCCATTGTGGTCTTGGTTACTTTGTCAAAAGGCGCGTATGAAGGCTTTCTTGTGATATTGTGGGCGGCGTTGCCCTATGTTGTATTGGGCGCCATGCATATGTGGATGCCGTTTTTTAATTCAGTTGTGTTCGGTCTCCTGTTTGTGTGGTGTTTGACATTGTTGCTGAAACGGCATGCGAGCTGGATAGTGGCATTGGAGATTGGTACGTTCGTGGGTATTCTCGGGGTGATTGGTATTCATTTATATTATCCCGATATAGCCCAGTGGTGGGTCGGGGAAATCACGCAATCTATCCAGCGTATTATGGAATTTACGCCGTTATCCTTTAATATGGATCGTATTAATAAAATATTGCCAGTGTTTGCACAATTCGCAACGGGCATACAGGCGGCGATTGTAGTATTTGCAGCAATCAGTGAATTGATGGTGGGTCGATTTTTGCAATCAATCGTGCAATTGCCGCAGGCATGGCTAATAGAGTGGTTAAATTTTCGGGTGAGCACTGTGCCTACTGTACTGTTGATTGTTGACGTGTCGCTTGCTTGGTTTAATGTGAGTTTTTCGCGCGATGTGTTGCCAGTGTTATTGTTGCCATTTTTGTTGGTTGGGCTTAGCGTTATACACGCGACATTATTGGCGAGGCGTTTATCGAAATTGAAAATCGCGATCTTATTTATTTTATTGGCGATTTTGATGGGTGTATTTCCAGTTACCACCATTGGGTTGCTTGTTGTGATTGCCGTGTTAGATGTAGTAATTGATTTTAGAAAACGAGTTGAATTTAGGGTGCGTTAAAAAGAGAGGATATTATGGAAGTTATTTTATTAGAAGCGGTTCATAATTTAGGTAAGTTAGGCGATACAGTGAAGGTCAAACCGGGCTATGCGCGTAACCATTTAATTCCTTATGGCAAAGCGGTGCCAGCCAATGAAGAAAATATCAAAAAATTTGAAGCGCGTCGTGCAGAACTTGAAAAAATTGCTGCGGAGCATTTGGCCGTCGCACAAAAACGTGCCGAACCGTTCAAGAATTTAGAGATTACGTTAATGTGCAAAACACAAGACGAAGGTAAATTATTTGGATCCATCGGCGTGCGCGAAATTGTCGATGCGATTACGGCGAAAGGCTTAACCGTTGAGAAGTCCGAAGTGACCTTGCCCGATGGTCCAATTCGTTCTACCGGCGAATACAATATTGTGTTGATTTTCCATAGCGATGTAAAAGCTAAAATTAAGCTTAACGTCAAATCTGAAGAAACGGCAGATGACGTGACAACGGACGAAATGGAAAAGAACGGAGAATAATGATCACCTGTCATACCGCACTTCATATTACCTGCATGGGTAATATGAAGTGCGGGTTCCATTCCTTCTTTTGCGCCGGATCTTATGCAAAATACCCCCATTTTTAATAAGATTCATGTCAAAAATGCCCCCATTTTTAATAAGTTAGAATTGATTTTGAGGCTAATATCAGCTATAGTGATAAGAGATTATCATGTAGGAGTTGATATGGAGCGAAAGGCAATAGCACAGCTGGTTTCCTGGCTGGATAAATCTGATCGCAAGCCGCTTATTATTCGTGGTGCGCGCCAAGTAGGGAAAACTTGGCTGGTTCGTCATTTCTCAGAGGTGAGCGGAAAAACGCTTTTGGAGCTTAACTTTGAGCGCGATCCCAATTTGATTTCTCTGTTTAAAAATAATGATCCTAAAAAAACATTAGTTTTGCTAGAAACTTATTTTAATCAAACGATTGTACCAGATCAGAGTCTGTTATTTTTAGACGAAATTCAAGCGGCACCTGCTTTGTTAGCAAAACTGCGTTGGTTTTGTGAGGAATTATCTGAATTAGCGGTGATTGCGGCAGGTTCTCTATTGGATTTTGCTTTAGAAAAACATGAGTTTAGTATGCCTGTGGGGCGCATTAGTTATTTGTATTTGGAACCCATGTCATTTGAAGAATTTTTGTTGGCGATTGGGCAAGATAAGCTATATGATTTTTTGCACCATTATCAATTGGACGATCAAATACCAGCTGTCATGCATGAGCGATTATGGAATTTATTGCGAGAATATGTTGTTATTGGAGGCTTGCCTGAGGTCGTAAAAAACTGGGTTAACAATCAATCTTTGTTGAAAGCCAGTGAAATTCAACAAAATTTGTTGGCGACGTATCGTGATGATTTTGCTAAATATGTGGGCAGAATTTCTTCTGAAAGATTAGAGGAGGTGTTAAGCGCCGTACCGCGATTGTTGGGTAAAAAATTCAAATATAGTCAAGTCAATAATGACATACAATCCGTTACTGTTAAAACAGCGTTGCATTTGTTGTCTCGAGCAAGAATCTGTCATAAAGTCAATTATAGTCATGGCAATGGCTTGCCATTGCTGGCTGAATCAAAAGAGAATTTTTTTAAAATGATTTTTTTAGATGTGGGTTTGGTCTCGGTATTATTAGGATTAAATTTAAAAGATTCTATGAATATTAATGATTTACTATTAGTTCATGAAGGAGGGGTGGCAGAACAATTGGTTGGCCAATTACTTAGAACAGTTCAGCCAAGTTTTATAGATCCCACGTTGTATTATTGGATCCGAGAAAAAGCGGGCGCCTCGGCAGAAATTGATTATTTAATCCAGCATGAAACAAATGTTATTCCGATTGAGGTGAAATCGGGTACGACGGGAACATTGCGATCTTTGCATGTTTTTATGGGATTAAAAAAATTATCGATAGCCATTAGATTTAATGCCGATGTTCCCAGTGTAACGGCAGTTAAGATAAAAGATCATCAAGGCAAGCTGATTAGTTATAGATTATTATCTCTTCCGCTGTATTTGGTTGAACAAACGCATCGGTTGCTTTTGAATTGAATGTAATGTCTCGCGGAGGAAAGAAATAAAACCTGCTCAGATTTTTTTGAATCAATATTTTACATTGGTTGATTTATATCGTGGCATTTGTCATGAAATGATGTAAAGCCTCCAAAATACCCATTGAAACATCTCCTATAATGCGCCACAATTGTTGTAATTCCTTTCTAATCTTATGGTGCACAAGCTATGAACGATCAAGTTTTGACCAAGCAAAATGCTTTACTCAATGCCAAGGTGCCTCCGCACTCGGCTGAAGCCGAACAGGCCGTGCTGGGTGGGTTAATGCTGGATAATGAGGCATGGGACAAAATTATTGATCATGTTTCGGATACTGATTTTTATCGAGCTGATCATCGTTTGATCTTTAATGCTGTTGAGCGTTTGGCGAGTCAGCAAAAACCGTTTGATGTACTGACGTTAGCCGAAATATTGAAAGAGCGTGGCGATTTGGAAAGAGCGGGTGGCGAAATTTATTTATTTGAACTGGCCAAAAATGTGCCAAGCGCGGCAAATATTGTAGCGTATGCGGGTATTGTGCGTGAGCGTTCGGTATTGCGCCAATTAATTGGCGTGGCCGCCGAAATTGCGGATAGTGCATTTAATACAGAAGGTCGCGAGAGTAATAATCTGTTGGATGATGCTGAGCGTCGTGTGTTTGCAATTGCCGAACAGCATACGCGTGGGTCGGGCGCAAAAAGCATTAAAACATTACTCGCTCATGCCGTGGATCGTATCGATACATTGTTTCATAGTCATGATCCGATTACGGGATTGCCAACGGGCTTTAATGATTTTGATGAAAAAACATCGGGATTACAAAATTCGGATTTAATTATTTTAGCCGGTCGTCCTTCGATGGGTAAAACAGCAATGGCGATGAACATTGGCGAACATGCTGCGATTAAAACAAAAAAACCGGTGTTAATTTTTAGCATGGAAATGTCGGGCGAATCATTGGCCATGCGCATGATGTCATCGCTCGGTCGTATCGATCAACATAAAGTTCGCACGGGTAAGTTAGCGGAAGAAGATTGGCCGCGCATTACCTCCGCGGTAAGTATGTTATCGGAATCGCGTTTATTTATTGATGATACGGCGAGTTTATCGCCAGCCGAAGTGCGCTCGCGCGCACGTCGCGTGCATCGAGAGCAAGGCGAATTAGGATTGATTATTATTGATTATTTGCAATTGATGCAAGTGGTGGGGACAAAAGAAAATCGTGCAACGGAAATTTCTGAAGTGTCGCGAAATTTAAAAGCGTTGGCGAAAGAATTAAATGTGCCGGTGTTGGCGCTTTCGCAATTAAATCGTAGTTTGGAACAGCGTTCGGATAAACGGCCGATCATGTCTGACTTGCGTGAGTCTGGCAGTATTGAACAGGATGCGGATTTGATCGTTTTTATTTATCGTGACGAAGTTTATAATGAAAACAGTCCAGATAAAGGCAAAGCCGAAATCATTATTGCTAAGCAACGCAATGGCCCGATTGGTAAAATTCCGTTGACTTTTTTGGGGCAATATACGCGTTTCGAAAATTTCACGAGCACGACATATACGGATCAGGATGTTTAATGACACGTCCAGCGGTAATGCATGTTGATTTGGATGCGTTGCAACATAATTTTTCGCGCGTTCGCGCGCTTGCACCCAATAGTAAAATAATTGCAATGGTCAAGGCCAATGCGTATGGTCATGGTGCTGTACGTGTGGCGCAGACGCTTGTCGAAGCTGATGCGTTTGGCGTGGCGTGTTTGTCTGAAGCGGTTGAGTTGCGTCGTGCTGGATTGCAAAATCGCATTATTTTAATGAGTGGTTTTTTTGAGCCGGATGAATTGCAAACGATTAGCGAGTTGGGTGTTGAAATTGTTGTGCATCAGTTTTGGCAAATTGATGCGTTACGGCAAGTGCATATTGCCGCGCCGATAAAAGTTTGGCTGAAAATAAATTTAGGCATGAATCGATTGGGTTTTGTCTTGAATGATTTCGGCGAAGCGTATACGACATTAAGCGATTGTAAAAATATTATTTTTCCGATTAATTTAATGACGCATTTTGCAGAGGCGAATGTGTACGAAAAAACAATCACGGAGTGGCAAATTAAAAAATTTTATGAAATTACTCGCCATTTACCTGGCGAAAAAAGTTTAGCAAATTCGGCCGGCATTTTAGCTTTTCCTGAGGCGCATGCCGATTGGGTGCGGCCAGGGATTATGTTATATGGGGCATCGCCGTTTGAAGATAAAATGGGTTATGATCATGATTTAAAACCAGTGATGACATTGACGAGTCAGCTGATGGCGATTACGCAATGTAAAAAAGGTGATCGTATTGGTTATGGTAGGATTTATCAATGTGAAGAAAATATGCCAGTGGGTGTTGTGGCGATCGGATATGGCGATGGTTATCCGCGTCATGCAAAAAATGGAACGCCGGTGTTGGTGAATGATACGATTTGTCCGCTTGTGGGGTGTGTCTCGATGGACATGATTACCGTGGATTTACGCCCGTGCACGCCAGCAAAAGTCGGTGATTTTGTGGTGTTATGGGGCAATGATTTGCCGATTGAGTATGTTGCCAAGGCGGCGGATACGATTCCGTATGAATTATTATGTCATGTGAAGCGCGCAGAAATCACATCGTAACTTCTTGCATCGCAGCAGCTCAGAGCTACGCAAAGTAGACCTGCTGAAACGCTTGCTGTGCCTGTTTTGTAGCAGCTCAGAGCTGCGCGGATTAATTTTGCGTAAGTAATTTCCTACATTACAGCTCAGAGCTGTGTATGAAAAGAATTGTATTTTTATGTGCGTGTGTTTAGAATAGAACTTTTATTTTTGAAGGGATAATTTCAATGAAAAAGATTATTGTTATCGGTTTGAGTATAGCCATGGCTTTAGGGGTTTCTGGTTGTGAAAACATGTCCAAACAGCAAGTAGGTGCCGTGAGTGGTGCTGCATTAGGCGGTTTGGTGGGTAGTCGATTTGGTCGCGGAACAGGCCAATTAGTGGGGGTAGGGTTAGGCGCTGTTGCCGGCGCATTAATCGGCGGTCAAATTGGCAAAACAATGGATGAAAATGATCAATTACGTGCACAACGTGCGTTAGAAAAAACACCAACAAAACATACCACGACTTGGACAAATCCTGACAACGGAAATCATTATGCGGTAACGCCGACAAAAACGTATTATTCGCATAATCAACCTTGTCGCGAATATATTACAAAAGCGACGATTGCTGGCAAAGAACAACAAATTTATGGAAAAGCGTGCCGACAGACAGATGGCAGTTGGAAAGTCGTTAGCTAGTTAAGTGAGGATATATCAGTTCACGAAGCCTCGATGGTCGATAAATACCATCGGGGCTTCTTTATATACCTCCTCCACTCGGAGGTAAGAGAGTATTCATTCTTGTTCGCATGAGCGAGGTAAGCGAAAGCTCTGCGTCCTCTTTAGCTTAGATATTTTCTCGGGGGTTATATCATGCCAAAATCAAAAATTATTTATGTCTGCAATCAATGTGATGCGCAATTTCCAAAATGGGCGGGACAATGCACGCAATGTGGCGTATGGAATAGTCTTTCTGAAGAAGTGATGGTCGCAAAAAACTCTACTGCAGGCAGTCGATTTATAGAAGAAGGTATTGGCCAGGTTACAACCTTGGCCAAGGTTGAAGTGAAACCCACCGTAACAGTGACAACGCATTCTCAAGAGTTAGATCGTGTGTTAGGTGGCGGTATTGTGGCGGGATCCGTTATTTTAATGGGCGGCGAGCCGGGGATTGGCAAATCAACTATATTATTACAAACACTTTGTCAGATGAGTCAAACGCAACCAGCGCTATATGTGACCGGTGAAGAATCAATTTGGCAGACAACTTTGCGCGCGCGGCGCTTACAATTGCCTGAAGAAAATTTAAAATTATTGGCAGACACGCAAATTGAACGCATTATTGCCTGTGCGCAGCGCGAACAACCAAAAATCATGGTGATTGATTCGATTCAAACGATTTATACGGAATTATTACAGTCTGCGCCGGGATCTATTAGTCAGGTGCGAGAAAGTGCGGCGCAATTGGTGCGATACGCAAAACAAACGGGTGTCGCATTATTTTTAGTGGGTCATGTGACAAAAGAAGGGACGATTGCGGGTCCTCGTGTTTTAGAACATATGGTTGATACCGTATTATATTTTGAAGGAAATAGTGATAGTCGTTTTCGTGTTATTCGGGCGACTAAAAATCGTTTTGGTGCTGTGAATGAACTGGGCGTATTTGCAATGACGGACAGGGGATTATTAGAAGTTAAAAATCCTTCTTCTATTTTTTTATCGCGTTATGACAAACCAGTCGCGGGCAGTATTATTATGCCAACGTGGGAGGGGAGTCGTCCATTGTTAGTTGAAGTGCAGGCATTGGTCGATGAAACACGTTTGGCGAATCCACGTCGTGTTACTGTTGGATTAGAGCAGAATCGATTATCGATGTTGTTGGCGGTTTTGCATCGACACGCGGGCATAGTGACTTATGATCAGGATGTATTTGTGAATGCCGTGGGGGGAATTCGTATTTTGGAAACGGCAGCAGATTTACCGATTTTATTATCGGTGATATCGAGTTTAAGAAATCGTGCATTGCCGATGGATATGATTGCGTTTGGAGAAGTGGGTTTGGCGGGCGAAATTCGTCCGGTGCAATCTGGTCAGGAGCGTTTACGCGAAGCGTGCAAGCAAGGATTCAAGCGCGCAATTGTACCAAAAGCGAACATGCCAAAAAAGGCAATTTTCAAAGGTATGGACGTCATCGGTATTGAGTATTTACATGAGGCATCGGCAGCAGCTCAGAGCTGAGCAAATCATAGGTCATGAGGCGCTTGCTGTGCCTGCTTTGTAGCAGCTCAGAGCTGCGCGGATTAATTTTGCGTAAGTAATTTACCTACATCATTGCTCAGAGCTGAGAGGTGTCTTGAAAGTCTTGCTGTGACTAGTCAAACTCAGCTCAGAGCTGGGCAGAGGAGTAAAGTTTATGACACCAAATTTTGGTACCTTATATATCGTGGCGACACCGATTGGAAATTTAGGCGATTTGTCGCAGCGTGCAATTAAAACGTTACAACAAGTGGATCTAATTGCGGTTGAAGATACACGGCATAGCGGAAAATTGTTACATCATTTCAATATACAAACGCCGATGATTCCGCTACATGAATATAATGAACGCGAACGTTCCGATAAATTATTAGAGCAATTAAAACAAGGAAAAAATATTGCGTTGATTTCAGATGCGGGTACCCCATTGATTAGTGATCCGGGTTTTCATTTAGTTTGTGCTGTTAGAAAAAACGATATTAAAGTGACTCCAATTCCTGGCGCTTGTGCAGCGATTGCGGCGTTGAGCGTGTCGGGGTTACCATCCGACCAATTTGTGTTTGAAGGTTTTTTATCATCTAAGCGAATAACACGATTAAAATGTTTAGAAGCATTAAAAAATGAAATGCGTACGATGATATTTTATGAAGCTCCTCACCGCATTGTGAATATGTTAGAAGATATGGTGTCTGCGTTTGGCGAAGACAGACAGATTGTTGTTGTGCGCGAATTAACGAAACTGTATGAAACCGTTTATGATGACAAATTGTCAGCGGTTTTAGCATGCTTGAAGGCGCATCCAAAGCAACAGGCGGGTGAATTTGTAGTCTTGGTGTCGGGTGCTGAAAAGATGTCGATGGATGATGCGGAGGTCGAACGTATTTTGAAAATTTTGTTAGAGGAATGTTCCACCAATCAAGCGGCAAAACTTTCTGCCAAAATCACAGGCGGCAAAAAAAATGTTTTATATGATATTGCTTTGCGCTTAAAAAATATTGGTTAGGCACCAAGAAAAAGAATAAGTTGTGCAGTTAGCACCCAGTTGACAGGCAGATTTGGACGTTCTGAATGAGAAAAATAATGCGCATGGCAACGATATAGGTAAATTACCTACATAAAATTAATCCGCGCAGCTCTGAGCTGCTGCGGAACAATCACAGCAAGGCTTTTATGCCATTAGTTTTATGCAGCTCTGAGCTGCAGGGGGGGGCAGTGGTGGAATTTTCAAAGTGCTGTATACTTAACCACGAGTCGACTAGGCAGTCGCTGCGTATAAGGATGTATGTGGAGGAAAGTCCGGGCTCCATAGAGCAAAGCGCCAGGTAACGCCTGGGAGGCGCAAGCCTACGGAAAGTGCAACAGAAAACAAACTACTCTACATATTTATATATAGAGAAAAGGTGAAACGGTGCGGTAAGAGCGCACCGCGTTGCTGGTAACAGTAGCGGCATGGCAAACCCCGCTTGGAGCAAGACCAAATAGGAATTCAATTGCGTTGCTCGCGCAGAATTCGGGTTGGTTGCTTGAGCTATGCGGCGACGCATGGCCCAGATGAATGACTGAACTAGACAGAACCCGGCTTATCGGTCGACTCATTTTTTTTGTTGGCAGTTTTTAAATCGCCCCTGGGTTTCACTCGCTTTGCTCGTTCCACCCAGGCTACGTTGCTATTTTTATAGGCTTTTCTTTAAGTTGGGGCATGAACTTGTTGGGGCGAAGCAGCAGGTGGTTGTGTCACATGTGCTGGTTCATCGAGTTGAGCTGAACCCAAGACAGGCGGCTGATGGTGTTGTATAGCGGCAGTATCTGCTTCATTTGCAGCTGGATCTGGAACGCCGCCCAGTGCTGTTACCGTTTGCGCCGTTGTGCTCATCTGTGTGCGTGTTTGGGTTAACACAGAACGAAGTGCATCGTGCGGTGTTTTTGATGCAACTATTCTTGCCCATCCTTGCGAAACATTATATTTGAATTTTTCCCATGCGCGAGATAGCCAGTTTTTATCTTTATGTAAAACATCCAGAGCGGCTTGTTCTTGTTGTTTGACAAAAACAACGGCCTGTGGGTTTAGGTTTAACAGGTCTGATTTTACAACGGCCGGATATAATAAAAATTGCGCCAGCATAAGCACTTGCTCTGGCGCATTTGTAAAATGCCATTGAGTTACAAAGTTTTGTGAATTTTGGTTTAGTCCCTGCACAATGGTTCCTAAGCATTGTGCTTCGCGATCTGTACGAGCAGTTGCGCCTTGAGTGTTTTGCACAAGTGCGAACAATTGAGCGATATTGTCGGCGTGTTCGTTTAATGTTTGTCGCATTGCGTCTAGTTTTAATCGTGCAGCCATGACAACGTCAGCCCTGCTCGATGGATTACATAACATGTTGAGTAAGGGTATATTATGAACTTGCAGGGTATCACGCTTTATTTCTTGTGCTTCTCCAGGACAATATCGCAGTCTAAAGTAGGCGAGTTGTTCGCCGTTATTTGTTTGTGCTCTGACAAGTTGTTTGACGTTGTCGTTTTGCGCTAATCTCTCTAATAAAATTGTTGCTGCATTTGTTTGTTCTATATTGTGGAGGGCGTTTACCATGATTGTGACGAGCTGTCTTATTTCTGGAGCCGCAAGCCGGTCGCAGAGTGTATTAAAGGCTGCGTCATTTAGTTGTGTACTATATTGAGAGATAAAATCGATCCACACCCCCTCATCAGCGGGCGTGTTGAAAAATTCAGGCGTTTCAAATAAATGTTGTGCAATGGCGAGTCGTTTTTCTATGGGTAGTCGAGGGAAAATGTCCGCAAGATTTTTTATCCAATGATTAGCAGCTCCTCCTATGGCGATTAATAATTTCATAATGTCCGCACCGGTTGGTGTGTTATGTGTAAGATGGAGAATAGCCCATGCTTGTCGTTGGGCGGTTAACAGATTTGTGATAGCGACAGCCATTTCTGTTGGCATTTCTTGTACGTATCTGGTGGAGAGTGATGAAATTCCATCTCTGTTGAAAGAGTGCTGAATTATAGCAGCAAACACAGGAAGATGGGCTCGTAAATATTGTGTTAAAGCGGCATGCA
>Ga0155284_110_pt3 | contig 12082 bp, 12 predicted proteins | sample RifCSPhighO2_02_FD_106252 | JGI IMG/M metagenome (GOLD analysis project Ga0155284, IMG submission 106252) | Gammaproteobacteria bacterium RIFCSPHIGHO2_02_FULL_42_13 | reverse complement strand
CGCGTTGTACATGGTGGGGAGCGATTTACCTCTTCGGTTATCATCGATTCGGCTGTGCTAGATGCTATACGAGCCTATCAACATTTGGCGCCCTTGCATAATCCCCCCAATATTGCTGGCATTGAGGCAATCTCACGAATATTTCCCCATTTACCACAAGTTGCTGTATTTGATACGGCGTTTCATCAGACGATGCCAGATTACGCTTATTTGTATGCTGTGCCCGATCGTCTTTATAAAGAATATGATGTGCGGCGATATGGTTTTCATGGAACGAGCCATCGTTTTGTGACACAAGAGGCAGCGAAATTATTAAATCGGTCACTAAATGAATGCGCTTTCGTGAGCGCGCACCTGGGAAATGGTTGTAGTGCGGCAGCGGTGAAAAATGGCAAAAGTGTTGATACAACGATGGGATTAACCCCCTTAGAGGGATTGATGATGGGGACGCGTTCGGGCGATATTGACCCAGGATTCCATGCCTATATGGCCGAACAATTAAAATGTGATGTGAAGGAAGTGACAAGGATTTTAAATCATGACAGCGGTCTTTTGGGTATTTCCGGTAAGACATCGGATATGTGTGATCTACAGAAATTAGCAGATGCAGGGGATATGCGTGCGCAGTTAGCGCGAGCGATGTTTAGTTATCGGTTAGCGAAATACGTGGCCGCACTTGCAGTACCTTTAGGTCGAATTGATGCATTGATTTTTACAGGCGGTATTGGTGAAAATGATGTTGGCATTCGCGCGGAAGTATTGAAATGGTTAAATATTCTAGGGTTTAAGATCGACCAAAAAAGTAATGCGCTGCATGGCAAAAATAATCATGCTATTATTACCCAAAAGAATAGTACAGTTGCGATGGTGATACATACGAACGAGGAATTTTTAATTGCGCAAGATGCTTTTGCATTGATAAGGAGATAGGTGTGGTTCATCGATTGATGATTGTTCCATCCAATGGTCATGTTGATTTACATCATGAATCATGTCGGTTAGCGAATCTTATTCGTGCGCAAGGTTTGAAAGTGGTAATTTTCAAACCAATTTCTGATCATGATGACCGCGATGTTAAGATATCTTTTAAGACCGAAGTGTTTGAACATGAATTAAGCCGTGGTCGATGGCATGAGGCTTTACAGCGCATCGAAGAAACATACCAAGAAATAGCAACATCTGTCGATGTTGTGCTTATTCAAGGGTTGTCTCTTTATGTGGATCGACCGTATGTGAGTCGTTTGAATGGCAAAATTGCGCGAGCATTTGATGCGCATGTGGCGCTGGCGACGGATTCATCGCAATTTGATGAGCGCGCGAATATTTTACTGCGCTCTTATGGGGATTTAAAATTAGCGATTGCGAGTCATATCGATGAAGCGTGGATAAAAAACTGGTTAGAGGAAATATATCCTCGGCGTGTGACGCCATCGCTGTTTATTTATCATTTGATGGAACAGGCAAAAAAAGCCAATCGCCGTATCATATTGCCGGAAAGCGATGATCTACGAATATTGCAAGCAGCGATGAGCTGTACAGAGCAGGGCTTAGCAAGGTGCGTTTTAATGGGAAAATCGGCAGATATACATGAAATGGCGAAAGCGCATGGTATGACACTGAGCGATCAGATAGAAATTATTGAGCCGACTTCGGCGCGAATTGAACAATATATAAAGCCGATGGTTGCTTTACGTAAAGAGAAAGGATTAACGGCACAGCAAGCGCGAGCACAATTACAGGATCCCATGACGTTGGCAACGATGATGTTGCAACAGGGGGAGGTGGATGGCGTGGTTTCAGGTGCTTCACATTCAACCCTTAACACCATTCTTCCCGCATTTAAATTGATTAAGACAGCGCCTGATGCGAAACTGGTTTCTTCTATATTTTTTATGTGTTTGCCGACGCGCGTGCTCGTTTTTGGTGATTGTGCGGTCAATATGAATCCTGGCGCTGAAACATTAGCGGATATTGCGATTCATAGCGCGGATACGGCGGCGGAATTTGGTATTATCCCGAAAGTGGCGATGATCAGTTATAGTTCAGGTGATTCGGGTGTTGGGTTGGATGTTGATAAGGTGAAAGAGGCGACGGCATTAGCGAAAAAAAGACGGCCGGATTTGTTAATCGATGGGCCGTTGCAATATGATGCGGCAATTGACCCGCAGGTTGCTGCTATCAAGATGCCTAATAGTCCGGTAGCAGGGCATGCGACTGTTTTTGTATTTCCCAATTTGGATACGGGGAATACGGTATATAAAGCCGTACAGCGAACGGCACGTATTTTATGCATCGGCCCGATGTTGCAAGGTCTTAATAAACCGGTGAATGATTTGTCGCGAGGTTGTTCTGTCAAAGATATTGTGTTTACAATTGCGGTAACGGCGATTCAGGCGGATCGTGCTTGATGCATATATCAATTAGCATGGAGATTTACATGAAAAAGTTTTGTTTATTGTTGTTAGCTATGGTGATAAGCGGCTCCGTTTTTGCAAAGGGAGAGACACCCAATACGCAGCCAAAGGTGGCGACATGGCAATTTTCACCTTCTGTTGCTGATATGAATTATGCCGGCAAGCGGCATTTAGATAATGAATGGATTCCTGCTATTTCTGCGTCGTATCGTTTATCAAATGATTGGCGCGCACAATTATTGTGGGGGCATCTTTCCAGTCAGTATAGCGCATGGGGCAATAATCGTAATATCAGCGGTTGGGTGGCAATGCTGGATGGCATTTATAGTTTGCCATCGTTTAAATGGATGAATCCGTATGCGTTAGGTGGTTTAGGAATGCTAAATATTCGACCTCGCATGAACAGTGATCCGTCGGTTGAAATGAGCGTTAATGTTGGCGTTGGATTGGAGCATCAATTCAGTCAATATATTGGCGCATATGTTGACGTCAGAGATTTATATACGCCGAGTGGCGGGAAAAATGATTTGATGGGGGTGCTGGGGGTAGATATTCTATTATAATGTATTCAGATTTAGTGCGGTAGGTTTGGCTAAGTAAAATGTAGGTTGGCGCTGAGCGAAGCGAAGCCCAACGGGAATAGTTTGTTGGGCCTCACGGCCCAACCTACGTGCTGAATATACGTTTATTTTTTGTCATTTTTATGCGACATATAATATTCTATCAATTTATCTGTATCATAATGCAACTGAGACGCGTCGATATATAGATTAAGCCAATGTAGTAGGTGTTGATTACCAGGTGCAACGCCCATGGCAATAGGGTTCGGTAAATTGGTGAGCACAATCGATTTATATTTCAATCCGACCGAGGGATTTTCCAATAAAAACAATTTGATGTTGAAATCATCATCGAACATGACATTGACCTTGTTTTGTTTCACCGCTTCAAATAACGCATCGATGGTGGGAAATGTTTGTAGTGTGGCTTTCGGAAAAGCATTTGTTGCCATGTACACATAGGAGCTGCCTTGTAAGAGACTGATAGTCTGCGGTTCCGATTTTAAAAGGTCTACCGCATTTATTTCTTGCTGTTTAGATGAGAGGTATCGCGCTTCTTGCTGTGCGAGCCATAGTCGGTTGATGAGTAAGGCATGATTGGTGACAACATACGGTTGGGTGAAAAAGATTTTCATAGCGCGCGGTAAGGTGATGGTTAAATCACAAATAGCTATATCTGCTTTTCCTTCTGCAATTAATTTTGGGATTGCATCGAAGGTGGTTGCGGAGGTGTTAAAGACGACGGGGACCCCCAATGCTTTGCCGATGGCACGTGCGTTTTCAATTTCTAGTCCATAGAGCTCGTTATTTGCGTTGCGCTCAAAAAATAATGGCGTGGTTAATGCTGGAAGGGCAACAATCAATTTTCCGCGATTTAATATTTTTTGGATTTCGGGCGATTTTATGTCTTGTGTTAGGGAAGATGTTTGTGCATTTAATAAAGTTGGTAAAATCAAAAAGATTAAAAAGACAAATATTAAGTGAGGATTTTTTTTATTTTTCATATGCATAAACTTTGTGTTTGCGATCCACAATCGTTGACATAAGAGCGCAATTACCGGATATCGTAATGGTTGAAAAGAGCCGACTTAAGAGGGTGTCAACAATTGTTATAATGAGTACAGCTAAAACAATGGGTACTGTAATGGTGTGTAGCGTGATGGCTAAGATAGGGCCTAGGCTCGCTCCTGCACCGATAGAGCCAATGCTAGTAATTGTTGATAATAACCAGATTATAAAAATGGTTTGCCAAGATATGTTAATGTAATAAAATTTTGCGATAAACAGTGAAATCATTGTCAATAGAATAATATTGCCATGTCGATTAATGATAATACCAATCGGGAATATAGCGTTTGATAGTTGTGGGTTAACCTTTAAATTTCCACAGGCTTCGACGGCAGCAGGGATAGAGATGATAGTGCTATCGACTAAAAATGTGGTGATCAGCGGTTTTTTGAGTTGTTTTAAAATGGTGACTATACTTTCCTGTGTAAAAAATCGGATGATGCCGATATGAATAATAAAGACGACAATACAAGCGCTAGTGATGCTGCTCATCAGAGAGAGAAGGGCATATAATAACGAAAAATTGAGACTACTTACAACGGAAGAAAAAATGGCGAGCATACCGATTGGCAGGAGAGTAATGAGCCACTTGTAAATTTTTCCGAATATGGTGTGAACGGATACCATGAGCATCGATAATTGTTCAAACTCGGGCGAGTGATGGCATGTGCCAAGCGCTATCCCAATCAGTAAAGCGACAACAATCGTTTTAACGGAGAGATTTTCCGTTAAGACGGATACTACATGGCTTGGTGTAATAGAGGTTAAGATAGTTTCTATCGCACTGGATTTTGTTTTTTCTTGTTTCTCGGGTGGATAATATTCCGTATTTTTCACGAGTTGCCCTAATTGCATTTGCGTTTGGTTAGATAATTGGCGATAAGAGTGGTTGCTCATGCCAATCAGTATGCCGACGGTGCTGGGGATAAAAATGCCCAGGCAAAACGCGAAAACTAAAATTTTTAAATACGCACGCAATTCAGCAATTTGTAAGATCTTGCTGATGCCTAAAATGATAGCTAAAAATATCATGGGAAGAATAGAGAGGGTGAGCATGGCAATGTAACTGTTGCCGATTGGGGCTAAAATTTGGACAGCCGGCTTAAAAAATATGCCGATTAGGCTGCCGATAATGATTCCGCTAACGAGAGTCCATGGGTTGGTTAAAAATTTTCCGTATTTCATCAGTATATCATACTGGTTAATGAGAGAATAAAAAAGTCATTTACCCAAATAAATCATGCTCATCCGAACCAATAATGTTGACCTGGATAATATCGCCGGGCTTGGCACCTGCAATTTTTTTCATAAAAACATTTCCATCGACATCCGGTGAATCGCCTTGGCTGCGACCGACCATTTGATCGTCGGTGATTTCATCAATCATCACGGCAATCGATTGACCGATTTTTTCTTTGAGCTTGTTAGTGCTGATGGTTTCTTGTAATCGCATGAGGCGCTGCAAACGGTCTTCTTTTATTTCTTCTGAAAGTTGATGAGGTAAATTATTCGCACGTGCACCGTCGACATTTGAATATTTAAAACACCCGACGCGATCGAATTGTGCGGCCTCCATAAAATCTAATAATGTTTCAAAATCTTCCTCAGTTTCGCCAGGAAAACCGACCATAAACGTGGTGCGTAGCGTCAAGTCAGGGCAGAGTTTCCGCCAGGCGGAAATGCGTTTAATCATGTTTTCGGTGTTGGCGGGGCGTTTCATCGCTTTTAAAATTTTGGGGCTCGCATGTTGTAGCGGCATATCGATATAAGGCAAAATTTTGTGATCTTGCATATACGGAATCAGGTCGTCTAGATTTGCATACGGATATAAATAATGTAATCGAATCCAAATGCTTAATTGACCGAGTTCGTGTACGAGTTTTTTGATGTTGATGTCATCTAAATCAATGCCATACGCGCTTGTGTCTTGCGCGATAATTAATAATTCTTTTACGCCCGATTGCACGAGATGTTTCGCTTCGGTCAAGACATCTGACAATGGTCGACTAATAAGTGTGCCGCGTAAATCGGGAATAATGCAAAATGTACAATGGTTGTGGCAGCCTTCCGCAATTTTTAAATAGGCATAATGTTTTGGCGTGAGTTTTATTGGTGAAATTAAATCGAGTTTGGCATCGTGTTTTTTCGGCAAATACTGATGTACGATTTGCATCACTGATGGATAGTCAGCAGGGCCCGTAATCGCTAAGACATCGGGAAATTTTTCCAAAATAATTTCTTTTTTGGCACCCAAACAGCCGGTGACGATGACCTTTTCATTTTGTTGGAGTGCCTCGCCGATTGCCTCGAGCGATTCATCAATGGCATCATTGATAAAGGCGCAGGTGTTGATGATGATGAGATTCGCGTTTTCATAAGACGACGTGGTATCGTATCCTTCTGCATGCAATTGCGTCAAAATGAGTTCAGAATCGACAAGCGCTTTAGCGCAACCGAGACTGATAAAGCCAATGGTGGGATTAATTTTTGTCATAGGTGTTGAAAAATTCTGTTTTTAAAAGAGCGCCGTGCGGGACGATTTTCGTGAGCCAATTTAATTTAATAACTTCTTTTTCAGCATCGGTTAAATGCCAGTTTATTTTGGATGCGCGGAGTTTTTCGGTGAGTGAAAATAACATGAGCGCAACGCTGACTGAAATGTTAAAGCTTTGTGTAAAACCGTACATCGGGATTTTAACAAAACAATCTGCCTGTTGGTGCGCTTCTTCGCTTAAGCCGGATAATTCGGTACCAAAACATACCGCGGTTTTTTGATCGATCTCTAATTCTTGAATGGGCATGCTGGCATCATGTAAAGTTGCGGCGACAATGCGATAACCTTGTTGTTTTAACCGTTGAATGCCTTTGGAGGTTGTTTCATGTTTTTGTATGTCGAGCCATTTAGAAGCGCCGAGTGCGATGTCGGTATTGGCATGAAAGCGATTATTTTGTTCGACGATATGTAAATCTTGAATGCCAAAACATTCGCATGAACGTATCACAGCGCTGGCATTATGCGATTGAAAAATATCTTCGAGCATGATGGTGAGATGTCGTGTGCGCTGCTGTAAAACATTCTCGACTAAACGCAGTTTATGGTCGGTGACAAACCGCGAGAGATGATGAGTGAGTGCGAGTGTTTTATTCATGCGATGCAGTATAGCATACAACAGTAAAATTTTTATTTTCCGGGTTTTGGTAATGCTTGCATAGGGGTGCCGGTTGTAGTGGCCGGTGGCGGCGTGTGCTGTACTCTATCCAAAACACTCCGAAGTGGCGAGAGTGAGCCAAGTACTAACGGTTTTCTTTCTAGAGGCCGATGTCCATATTTAGTTGGCCATCCTCTTTCTGGGCGTAAGCGCGTTAGTTCTGAAAGCGGTGTTTTAACAGGCATATTGACCTCTTTTTTTTTAATTTATTGTATACAGTATAACAAATATCTCGAAAAATAACCACAAAAAAGTTAAGATTTTTACCATTGTCATGCCGCGGGACAACGCTCTGGGTGCTTCGCTGTTTTGCTAATGCGAACAAGTCGGTCTCAGCGGGGAGGATCCAAGAAGTTACGTCAGGAATTGTTGCGCCAGCAGTCTCGTCATGCCGGAATCGTTCCCAAGAAGCATCGTCATTCCGGATATCGCGACGCCATTGCGTCGCGATATCCGGAATCCAGAGGGGAATCAACGTGCAGAACTAAAGCGTTCCCTGGATCCCGGATAAATGCTTCGCATTTTCCGGGATGACGGTTCTTTCGCGCGACTGCGACATGCCAATGGCATGTCGGTTCGCACTTACCCTCTGAGCTGAGGATAGTATAATGAATACCTGCTTACCTCTGATATAGATATATTTTACGTTTATTTATTGCTGTAATTAATTGATCATATTGTCTATTTTCTGCAGCCCAGTAAGCGCCTTTCGGGGCACCATCAGCGTTGGGAATAGTGCGGAGTATGTGAAGGACTTGATTGCATGGAATCGTTTTTGCCGTTGGATTTGGCCAGGGGGTACAGCTAAAAATAATATTTTTATAGCCCACCATCAGAGCCGACCAGTGGTTTGGTTTTAGAGTTGATCCAAAGCCGGCACTCGCGCCAGTATGTATTGGAATGTCTAAAAAAATGGTCTGCTTTGATTTGTTCTGCATGAGATAAAGCGTGGGTTGTTGATCTGCAACGCCCTGAAAGATCGCATTATTGCCTGAATAATTTTCATACGGTTTAGTAGAAGAGCAGGCCGTTAGCAATACGCTGATTAAGCTAAGTAGTAGTATTTGTCGGAGTCGCATTTTTCACCGCCGTAATTTTAATTAACGCTCCGAACAAGGGGTGATCCAGATAATTCAACTCATTTAATTTGGTGCGACGATTTTCATTTAAGCTAAAGGAAATCAATGGAATCGGTTGAAAGTCGCCAATCGCATTGGCAGTTTCGCTGTTTCCTAAAATTGACTCTGGCATCGTTAAATAAAGCTCGTTGTTGATGTTATAATAAATGTTTGTGCTGATCCGAATTTTCCCATTCAATTGCCAATATTTTATACTGGGATTATTTTCTGCTGTTGAAATGATTTGGCCATTTGCATCGTAACCTTGGCCGCCGTAAATATGAATCCATTTGGATTGTCGGATTTGATCGATGGGTTGTTGCCAGCTGATATGTAATAACACAGTATAATCAGAGTTTTCGATGAGTTTTGTGACTTCGTCCTGCAAGCCGGTTTGATCGGCGGAGAGCAATTGATAGGGCGTAACTGTGGTCGTGCCTGCGGTAGGTGCAATTAATTCGATCGAACGACGTAAATCGGGTATTTTTAAAACATTAGACCAGTTTTCCGATTGCAAGGCATTGTTGGAGATATGTGAAAATACAACTAAGTCGATTTGATATAACTTTTGTGGCGCGGCATCTGCGAAGTTGATGTTGGTGCAGAGTAAGAGGATGAAGAGCAAAATAATTTTTTTCATATCGTAATTCTCCTGGATTTCAGAATGACGCAGATATTAATCCAATGTTTGTCGATAACGTTTTAAACCAATCAATAATGCCACAACCATAAACACAATGATAGGCCATAAATTAGGCCAAACATCCGTAAAGTTAATGCCCTTCAATAGGATTCCACGCGTGATTCTAAGACAATATGTCAATGGGAGCAAGGATCCAATATCTTGGGCCCAGCCGGGCATTCCATAGAAGGGGAACATAAATCCAGAGAGCAAGAGAGAGGGCAAAAAGAAAAAGAAGCTCATTTGAGTGGCTTGGAGCTGATTAGTGGCAAAGGTCGAAAAGGTTACGCCGATCGATAGATTCGCGATGATGAAGGGTAATAGGACAACGGCGAGTAATAATAAACTGCCAGCAATGGGCACGCCAAACAAATAATACGCTGCTAAAATAATGAGCGACGCTTGAATATAGCCCACAATAATATACGGAATCACTTTGCCGAGCATGACTTCGAGCGGGCGTACCGGGGTGGCCAATAAATTTTCCATCGTGCCTTTTTCATACTCTTTGGTGATGGCAATTGCGGTGATAATAATCATCGTCATCGTCAAGACGACCCCCATTAGCGCGGGCACAATGTTATATTGTGTGGCAAGCTCGGGGTTATATTTTGCATGCACGACGAGATTAAAGGGGGGCGGGCGTGATTGTAAATACGACAGCGAACCATTGAAATCGCGATTAAAGACTTGATACGTTAATGCATTTAACGCCGCGAGCGCATTACCCATCGCCATGCTTTCGGTCGCATCACCGGTGACTAAAATACTGGGATTTGCATGATGAATTAAATCTTGTGTAAAGTTCGGCGGAATGTTTACGATAAACAGAGCCTTGTCGATGCTTAATAATCGCTGTGCGTCTTTTTCATTGACGGGTTGTTTTAAAAATTTAAAATAACCGGTGTTTTCCATGCCTTGTACAAATGTGCGCGTGATGGCGCTTGTATCACCGGATACTAATGCGGTCGGTAAATGCTTGGGATTGCTGTTAATCGCATAACCAAATAAAATAAGCTGCAGAATGGGAATGGCGATGATCATGGCAAACGTCGTCGTATCGCGACGCATTTGCAAAAATTCTTTTGCAATGACGGCATACATTCGCTTGATGGAAAACTGAAAAATCATGCAAAATTATCCTTTGCTTTTGCGACGTAACTAATAAATACATCTTCTAATGTGGGGTTGGCGATTTGCCATTCGTGATTATTGTTTTTAAAGGGTGCGATCGCTGCCGCCAGTTCTTTAGGATCATGGCCAATGATATGTAGCTGACGACCAAAGGGCGTGACTTGTTCGATGCCCGTCTGTTCGCGCAACTGTGCGGCGAGTTGTTGCAGGTTGTCTCCGCTTACCGTCCACATGTATAATCCGGCGTTTTCAATGACAGAATCAATCGTGCCAGTCGCCAGCAAATGACCGTACGCCATGTAGGCGACACGATGACAGCGTTCGGCTTCATCCATATAATGTGTGCTGACGAGCGTGGTAATGCCTTGGGCGGACAAGTCATGAATCGTATTCCAAAATTCGCGACGTGCTTGCGGATCGACGCCGGCCGTCGGCTCATCCAATAATAATAATTTGGGTTGATGCAGCATGGCAGCAGCAAGTGCTAAGCGTTGTTTCCATCCGCCCGATAACGTGCCCGCTAATTGTTTTTGACGTTGTTTGCTAAAGCCTAAGTTTTCGACGCATTCTGCAACCACTTTTTTTCGGTTGGGCACTTTGTAAATGCGGGCGATAAAATCGAGATTTTCTTTGATGGAGAGTTCATCATATAAGCTAAAGCGTTGAGTCATGTAACCCACTTGCATTTTAATCAACAGCGATTCGGTTAAAATATTATAGCCGAGACAATGACCATCGCCGGCGTCGGGTTTTAATAATCCACAGAGCATACGAATTGTCGTGGTTTTTCCGCTACCATTGGGACCTAAAAATCCAAAAATTTCACCGGATTTAACGTCTAAATCGATATGGGAGACGACTTCTTTGTGGTCAAACGATTTTGTTAATCCTTTAACATTAATGGCCAGAGCCATAGGTGACCTCGATGGGTTGGCCAGGGTGTAATAATTCAGCATCATTCGTCGCTAATTTTGCTTCGACGCGATAAATCAATTTGCTGCGCGAACTTTCACTATAAATGATGGGCGGTGTGTATTCGGCGTTGGGGGAAATAAAATAAATTATGCCAGTGATCGGCGTTTTACAACTATCGCAATTAATTGAAATTTTTTGTCCGATTTTTACTTGCGCGAGTTGTTCTTCAGGGACATAAAAAATCGCAAAGATATTAGTTGCATTTAATAATGACACGACAGGGTGATCAGCCGGCACATTTTCGCCGACGCGATAATACAGGTCATATACTTCGCCCGTCATGGGCGAGCGAATGGTTTTTTGGTTGAGTTGCCACTCTGCTTGTTTTAACACAGCTTGTGCGGCTTGTGCATTGGCGTTTGCAGCATTAATTTCATCGGGACGCGCTTGTAATTGAGCGGTTTTTAAATTTTCATTCACTTCATCGAGTTGAGCATTTAAATTGTCATAATCGGCAAGCGCCTTGTCATAGGTTGCTTTTTCGATTAAGTTTTTTTTGCTTAAGTCGTGATAGCGATTAACCATTTTTTTTGCATAAATCAGTTGTGCATCGAGTTGTTTTTGTTGTGCTTCGATGGCAGCAATTTCAGTCGGGCGTTTGCCTTTTTCTAAATTGGCGAGAGTTGCCTCGGCTTGTTGTAATGCTGCTTTTGCTTGGTTGACGGCAGCCGATTGCGGATTTTTATCAAGGGTAAATAAGAGATCATTTTCTTGTATCGCATCGCCACGTTCAACCGCGAGTGTTTTTAACGTGCCGGTGACTTGCGAGGAAACATACGTAAACCGACCTTCGATGTAGCCTTGGTGGCGATTGATAGCGCGATGATGACAGCCACCCAAAAATAGGCAACAAGCCAGTAATGCAGCGCTTAATACGGTGTTTTTGAGTCTCAAGTACTTCATTCTTTTAGATTATCACTTG
>Ga0155284_101_pt2 | contig 12458 bp, 10 predicted proteins | sample RifCSPhighO2_02_FD_106252 | JGI IMG/M metagenome (GOLD analysis project Ga0155284, IMG submission 106252) | Gammaproteobacteria bacterium RIFCSPHIGHO2_02_FULL_42_13 | reverse complement strand
ATCTGCTACGCAGATTTTCCGGGATGACGGTTCTTTTTTTCTCGTCATTCCGGAATTGTTGCGCCATTGCGCAACAATATCCGGAATCCAGATATTTTAGTCATCCGTCTCTGGAGGTGTTTCTTTTGATTCCACCGACTCTGCTTCATCATGATTATTATCATCGTGCCAATCCGCCGGCGGTTTTGGATCTTTACCTTCCATTACATCATCTAGCTGATCGTTGTCTAACGTCTCGTATTTCATCAGCGCCTTTGACATCGCCTCTAAAATATCACGATGATCTTCTAAGACTTTTTCAGCACGCTTATAATTGCGATCAATAATCATCCTTATTTCTTTATCGATCTGTTTGGCAGTATCGTCTGCAAGCTCTTTATGTCTCATCACCATAGACTGGCCTAAGAAAATTTCACCCTGATCTTCGCCATACGTAATAGGCCCCAGGTTGTCAGACAAGCCCCATTGCGTCACCATATTACGTGCTAACTCGGTTGCGCGATGAATATCATTCGCGGCGCCCGTTGTAATGCAATCTGGACCAAATATTAAAGCCTCGGCAATACGGCCACCAAACAAACTGGATATCTGACATTCAATTCGCTCTTTCGACATGCTGTAACGGTCTTTTTCAGGCAAAAACATCGTCACACCTAATGCGCGTCCACGAGGGATAATGGTGACCTTATAAACAGGATCATGCACTGGCATCAAACGTCCAACAATCGTGTGTCCCGCTTCGTGATAGGCTGTTAATCGTTTTTCTTCTTCGCTCATCACCATTGAACGGCGCTCAGTACCCATTAAAACTTTATCTTTTGCCTTTTCAAGTTCAGCCATATGCACAGAACGTTTATTTATCCGCGCTGCCAATAATGCCGCCTCGTTCACTAAATTCGCTAAATCCGCACCCGACAACCCCGGTGTCCCACGTGCAATAATGCTCACTTTCACATCTTTGCTCATCGCCACTTTCTTTAAATGGACTTTTAAAATTTGCTCTCGACCACGCACATCCGGTAACGGCACAATGACTTGGCGATCAAATCGGCCCGGACGTAACAAGGCAGGATCTAACACATCGGGTCTGTTTGTCGCAGCCAACACAATGACGCCTTCGTTGCCAGCAAAACCATCCATTTCAACCAATAACTGATTTAATGTTTGTTCACGCTCATCATGTCCACCACCTAAACCAGCACCACGATGACGACCGACCGCATCTAATTCATCAATAAAGATAATACACGGCGCTTGTTTTTTTGCCTGTTCAAACATATCACGCACACGTGACGCGCCGACACCCACAAACATTTCCACAAAGTCTGAACCTGAAATACTAAAAAAAGGCACTTTTGCTTCGCCCGCAACCGCTCTCGCTAATAATGTTTTACCTGTACCTGGCGCGCCAACTAATAAGGCACCTCGCGGCACACGACCTCCTAATTTTTGAAACTTACCGGGATCTTTTAAAAATTCCACGACTTCGCTAATTTCTTCTTTGGCTTCATCACAACCTGCCACATCTTTAAATGTGATGCGTACTTGCCCCTCGCTTAATAAACGCGCACGACTACGACCAAACGACAGCGCACCACCACGCCCGCCGCCCATTTGTTGACGCATAAAAAACCACCATAAACCAATCAACAACAAGAAGGGAAACCAAGAAATGAATATCTGCGCTAAAAGACCTTGTTGCTCAGGCGCAGTACCGCGCACCTCAATGCCTTTACTTAATAACTGTGGCAACAAGCTTTGATCTATCATCGGCAAATATGTACTGAACGTCTGATTCGACTGCGTCTTTCCCGTAATATTTTGATTAGTAATCGTCACAGATGAAACTTTGCCGTCTTGGACTTCGCGCATAAATTGCGAATAACTCAACTTGTTACTAGTCGCAATATCCGGCGGGCCGAAATTATGAAAAATCGCAAATAAAATGACCGCGATGACAACCCATAATAACAGGTTTTTTATTAGATCTTTGCGCAATGTATTACCCTCTGATCAACTGAATAAAACTCTATGATACCTAACTCAGGCCCTAATTTACAGCCCGCTCGCGCTCAGTGCCCAATAAATAAATCTCAGCAGAGCGGTCACGCGATGCTTTGGGTTTGCGAACCACCACTTTTTTAAAGGTCGCCTCCAAAGCCTTACGGTAAGCCGGCAAGCCGGCGCCTTGAAAAACCTTGGTCAAGCACTTACCCTCCGGTTTCAACACTCGTTCAGCAAAATCCAACGCCAATTCCGCTAAATAAATCGATCTCGCCTGATCCGTCACCGAAATACCGCTCAAATTTGGCGCCATATCGGATAAAACTAAATCTACCTTGCGACCATCCAAATGACGCAGAAATTCGTCAAACACCTGATTGTCAGTAAAATCACCCTGAATAAAGTCGACTCCAGAAATAGGCTCCATCGGCAAAATATCAAGTGCAAACATTTGGCCTCGCCCTTTCAGCAATTCCACCGCTACCTGCGACCATCCACCGGGCGCCGCACCCAAATCGACAATCACCATACCAGGCTTGATCAAATGATCTTTTTTTTGAATTTCCAATAATTTATACGCAGACCGCGCACGATAACCGGCGTCTTTGGCTTGTTTGACATAGCCGTCTTTAAAATGTTCGGTGAGCCAATTTTTACTGCTTTTGGATTGTGTCATAAAGGGATGGCATTAGACATACTGCACTTCTGTCACTTCATAATGAATTTCGCCGCCTGGCGTGACAATAGTGACTTCATCACCTTCCGATTTGCCAATAAGGCCACGTGCGATGGGTGAATTTATAGAAATTTTATTTTTTGAAATATCCGATTCATCTTCACCAACAATGTGATACACCACCTCTTCGCTCGTATCGACATTATACAACTGAACCGTCGAGCCAAACACAACACGACCTTGATGTGGGACTTTAGCAATATCGATCACTTGTGCGCGCGATAACTTGCTTTCGATATCTTGAATGCGTCCTTCAATAAAACTTTGTCGCTCGCGTGCAGCATGATATTCCGCGTTTTCCTTTAAATCACCATGCGCTCTGGCTTCCGCAATCGCCTTCGTAATATTAGGCCGATCTTCGTGCTTTAATCGCTGCAATTCATCACGTAATGCTACTTCGCCCTTTACGGTCATGGGTACTCTATCCATGTGCTATTCCTCATTAAAAACCATCTTTAGAAATAAAAATATCCGCGGCAAACCGCGGGGCAATCTTCACATTTTTATTTATTCTTGGGTTGATCAAAAAATTGTTTCACATTCTTAAACCAATCATGCGCTTGCGGACGATGATCCACAGCATCTTTATCCAATTGCTCGCGCAACTCCAACAACAATTGCTTTTGTGTGTCTTTTAAGCGCACTGGCGTTTCTACCATGATACGACAGAAAATATCACCTTTCAAACCATCGCGTACTGATTTCACACCTTTTCCACGCAAGCGAAACGATTTGCCCGTCTGTGTTTCAGGCGGTATTTTCAACTTAATGCGTCCCTCCAGTGTCGGTACATCCAATTCACCACCTAATGCCGCCATTGTAAAATCAATGGGTATGTCACAATATAGATCATTACCTTTGCGCGTAAATAATGCATGCGGTTCAATATTAATTTCGACATATAAATCACCCGCAGCTCCACCTTGCGCACCAGCCTCACCTTCTCCCGTTAAACGAATGCGATCGCCAACATTAATACCCACAGGAATTTTTACGGACAACGTTTTGGTTTGTTGCGTGCGTCCTTGACCATGACAATCCGAGCACGCATCACCAATCACCTGTCCGCGACCATGACAGGTTGGACAAGTTTGTTGAATTGAAAAAAATCCTTGTTGCACGCTAATTTGACCAGCACCTTCGCATTCGGAACATTTTATCGGCTTACTGCCTTTTTTAGCGCCGGAACCATCACAAGTCTTACATTTTGCTAGCGTAGAAATTTTAATTTGGCGTGTTGCACCATAAACAGCTTCTTCCAACGAAACCGTTAACTCATAACGCAAGTGCGCACCCGGTTGACCTGATGCATGACGTCGACCACGTGAGCGACCCCCTCCCCCAAAAATATCACCAAAAATATTACCGATGTCGCCAAACACATCTTCAAAATTAACATTCACACCCGGGCCGCCACCACCAAAACCTTGCTGGTTTATGCCGGCATGACCAAATTGATCGTACATTTTACGTTTTTCAACATCAGAAAGAATGTCATAGGCTTCTTTGATTTTTTTAAATTCTTCTTCGGATTGTTTGTTGCCTTCATTACGATCAGGATGATGCTTCATCGCCAATTTACGAAAAGCTTTTTTTATTTCGGCTTCACTAGCGTTTCGCGCGACACCTAATGCACTATAATAATCTTGTTGCTGTGACATGGTTTTTCCCCAGTACAAAAACGAATACCGGCCTTTTGGGAACCGGTACAAAATTCAACTCGCTGTTACATCAATCCAATCTCTTTATCGTCATCCCGGAAATTTCGCAAAGCGAAATTTCCGGGATCCAGAGAACGCTTTAGTTCCGCACGTCGACTCCCCTGGATTCCGGATATTCCGCCTGCGGCGGAATTCCGGAATGACGAAACTGCTGGAATAACAATTCCAAAACGACGGGAAAAAAATAACCGTCATCCCGGAAATTTCGCAAAGCGAAATTATCCGGGATCCAGGGAATGCTTTAGCCATATATACACTAGCTATACACTTCGATCCCCTGGATTCCGGAAGACGATGCTTTTTATTTATCCTTCTCTTCGTCCTTCACTTCCTCGAATTCCGCATCCACCACATCATCCGTCTTGGCGCGACCTTCTTCGGCAGTTTGTTCTGCCCCCTGCTGTCCTTGTTGCTGTGCGCCGGCTTCTTTGTACATGCGTTCGGCCATCTTTGAAGACGCTTGTGTTAAAACTTGCACTTTTGCGTCAATGAGTGCCTTATCATCGCCCTTTAACACATCCTTCAATTCCTTCGCCGCTTTTTCAATCGCCGCTTTTTCGCTCGCTTCAACTTTATCACCTGATTCTTTCAAGGTTTTTTCAACATTGTGAAGCAAGGCGTCCGCTTGGTTGCGCGCGCCAACTAGTTCTTGGAATTTTTTATCTTCGTCAGCATGCTCTTGTGCATCTCTCACCATTTTTTCGACTTCACCCTCTGACAAACCACTCGACGCTTTAATCACAATCGATTGCGCTTTGCCCGTCGCTTTATCTTTCGCAGACACATTTAAAATACCATTAGCATCGATATCGAATGTTACTTCAACTTGCGGCATACCGCGCGGCGCTGGCGGAATACCCGCTAAATCAAAGCGACCCAACGATTTATTTGCCGACGCCATTTGACGCTCGCCCTGTAACACATGAATCGTCACCGTACTTTGATTATCATCCGCCGTCGAAAACACTTGGCTTGCCTTGGTTGGAATCGTTGTGTTTTTATCAATTAATTTTGTCATCACGCTACCTAAGGTTTCAATCCCTAATGATAAGGGCGTGACATCTAACAACAACACATCCTTCACTTCGCCAGACAACACCGCGCCTTGAATGGCAGCACCAATCGCCACCGCTTCATCCGGATTGACATCATGACTGGGGTCTTTACCAAAGAAATCTTTTACAAGCTCTTGCACTTTCGGCATGCGTGTTTGACCACCGACTAAAAGCACCTTTGAAATATCACTCAGACTTTTGCCTGAATCTTTCAATGCAATCTCACATGGTTTAACCGTGCGCTGTACCAAATCATCTACTAACGACTCCAGCTTGGCGCGTGTAATTTTAATGTTTAAATGTTTTGGACCGCTCGCATCCGCCGTAATATAGGGCAAATTAACATCTGTTTGCGTCGTTGAAGACAATTCGATTTTCGCTTTTTCAGCCGATTCTTTGAGTCGTTGTAACGCCAACGAATCGTTACGCAAATCAATACCGCTATCTTTTTTAAACTCATCGACTAAATAATCAATGACGCGTTTATCAAAATCCTCACCACCTAAAAATGTATCACCGTTTGTCGATAACACTTCGAATTGATGTTCGCCATCAACATCCGCTATTTCGATAATTGAAATATCAAACGTACCGCCACCTAAATCGTATACCGCAATCGTCGCATCGCCCTTATGTTTGTCCAAACCATAAGCCAATGCCGCCGCCGTCGGCTCATTGATAATTCGTTTCACTTCAAGACCAGCGATTTTGCCCGCATCTTTTGTGGCTTGACGCTGTGAATCATTAAAATAAGCCGGCACCGTAATCACGGCTTGCGTCACCGGTCGACCTAAATAATTTTCGGCCGTTTCTTTCATCTTACGCAACACTTCTGCGGAAACCTGCGGAGGCGCTAAACGCTCGCCTTTCGCCTCAACCCACGCATCACCATTGTCCGCCTGAACAATTTTATATGGAACCATGCCAATGTCGCGTTGAACGACATCATCCTGAAACTTACGACCTACCAATCGCTTAATCGCATACATCGTATTCTTTGGATTAGTCACCGCTTGTCGCTTGGCGGTTTCACCACATAAAACGCCCCCGTCCGTATAAGCCACGATGGACGGAGTTGTGCGGCGACCCTCGATGTTCTCGATCACGCGCGTCTTCTTGCCTTCCATAATGGCCACACACGAGTTGGTCGTGCCTAAGTCAATTCCGATAATATCTGCCATTTTCTTTTGCTCCTGTTCGCTTTAAATTTAATCAAACAATCTGTCTTGAATCGTTATATGGGGGCAAAATTTTTGTTTTCAATGAAAAAGAAATTAAATATCCTCTTATCTCAAAAATCGGCTAAATTGTAAATCGTATTGACAATTTAGCAAACATCAGCTATATTGTAAATCATGATTAAAAGACAATTATCAAGAAAAATCAAAGAGATAGCAAAAAAGATGCCTGTCGTAGCTCTGGTTGGCCCACGACAATCGGGCAAAACAACCCTCGCCAAACATGCCTTTCCCAACTACAAGTATGCCTCCCTGGAAGACTTAGATATTCGGCAATATGCCAAAACCGATCCCCGTGGATTTCTTACGGATTATTGTGATGGCGCTATTCTGGACGAGATACAACATGTGCCCGAATTGTTTTCTTATATTCAAACACATGTCGATCAGAATGATAAACCCGGACAATTCATTTTAACTGGTTCGCAAAATTTCTTGCTACTAGAATCAATCTCACAAACGTTAGCGGGCAGAATCTCACTATTAACGCTACTGCCTTTTAGTACCACCGAACTGGCGAATAATCATTATCAACTCTCACATCTTGAAGACATATTATTTCAAGGTCTCTATCCTCGCATATACAAGCATAAAATCAAACCAACGGATTGGTATCCTGATTACATTCGCACCTATTTAGAACGCGATATTCGCCAAATCAAAAATGTGCATGACTTGTCTGTTTTTCACAAGTTCCTAAAACTGTGTGCTGCACGTACCGGACAATTACTCAATCTCTCCTCATTAGCAGCCGATTGTGGCATCACACATGTTACCGCCCGCGCTTGGATTTCTTTATTAGAAACCAGTTATATTGTATTTTTATTACAACCGTATCACAATAATTTTGGGAAACAGTTAACCAAATCACCCAAACTATATTTTTATGACACAGGGATCGTCTGCTCATTGCTAGATATAGAAAACTCTAAACAACTCTCAACACACTACATCAAAGGTTATTTGTTTGAAACATTTATCATCTCTGAATTCGTAAAAACGTTTTATAATAGCGGAAAAACACCCGAGTTATATTTTTGGCGAGATAAATCAGGACACGAAATAGACTGCCTCATCAAACAAGCAACATATCTCACCCCCATTGAAATTAAGTCATCAAGAACAATTGCAAATGATTTTTTTGAGACCCTTTACTACTGGGATCAATTGACTCAAATGCAAGAACAAGCGTTTTTAATCTACGGCGGGGATACAGATCAAAAACGCAATATCGCAACAGTGCTGAGTTGGCATCATTTATCCAAAGTATTTACTCACTCGACACCACCACGAGCGCCGGACGAATCAGCCGACCATTGATTTCATATCCCTTTTGCATCACATCGATCACAACATTGGGCTCGACATCTTCACGTTTCTGCATCGACATCGCTTCATGTAATTGCGGATTGAACTTTTGATCTTGTGGATTAATTTGTTTAACACCAAATCTATCGAGCGCATCTAAGAACATTTTCAACGTTAATTTAACGCCATCTATTACCGGATTATTTTCTACTGCGCAATTTTTTAATGACGCCTCTAAACCATCCGCAACCGGTAACAACCCATTAATAAATTTCTCTAATCCATAGCGATGTGCTTTTTCAATATCTTGTACAGAACGCTGACGCACGTTTTCCATCTCGGCATGTGCTCGCAATAATTTATCATGACTGTCTTTTAATTCATCTTTCAGACTCTGCACTTCAACGCGCAATTCGATAATGGTGGGATGATCCGCAATAGCTTGTTCGACTTCTTTTTCAAGCGCTTCGATATCTTTAATTTCTTCTTCGATTTGTTCTTCTAACAAGGAATCTCCCTCCTGTAACGGTTTGTCTTTCTGCGACGCCGGTTTGTTGCTGCGAAATTTTTCATTATTCCAAAGATTATTTTTACGATTGTCCATCATGATTGATACCTCTTCCACAGAACATAAGGGTTTATTACCCACTTTTCAAGGCTGACGTTAACATTTTAGCGGTCATATCCACCACCGAAATTACTTTATCATACGGCATGCGAGTCGGTCCGATCACGCCCAACACCCCCAATACTTCATCACCCACCATATAAGGCGCTGTCACAAAACTAAAATTATCGAACACATCCGATCCAGCTTCCTTGCCTATAAAAATCTGTACGCTATCCGTTTGTATACACTGATTTAACACCCCTAACAATATCTGCTTTTGTTTAAACGCCTCAAACAACGCTTGCAAACGATCAATATTCGTCATATCCGCCATGTTCAATAAATGCGACTGCCCCGAAATTAAATAAGCATCCTGATGTAAATCAACTTTTAATGCCTGATCGGCCATGACAATGGCCATATGCATTAAATCATCCATGTTCTTACGATCTTGTTGCATCGATGACAACAATGCGGCACGAATGACCATTAAATCTTTACCCAAATATTCTCGATTTAAAAAAGCGGCCGCATGCTGTAATTCTCGCGTTGTATAGTGTCGATCTGTATGAATAATACGATTTTGTACATCATTATTGCTAAACACCAAAATCACTAATACGCGCTTCTGATTTAACGAAATAAACTCAATATGTTCTAAATTAACCTGATTATGTTTGGGTACTGTTACCAACCCCACACAATGCGTCATATCCGATAACAACTCCGAGGTTGTCTTCAATAAATCACTGGTGATCTGTCGTGTTTCCAATCGTTCTTTTAAATGCTCCATGTCATCACAAACAGACGAACCGGTTGTAAGCAAATGATCGACAAACAAACGATACCCTTGCTCTGTCGGAATGCGACCCGCCGATGTATGCGGTGAAGCCACATAACCACACTGTTCTAAATCAGCCATCACATGACGAACCGTCGCAGAACTCAAGGCAATTTCAGGCACCTCAGACAACGTCTTTGAAGAAACCGGTTGACCATCATGAATATAACGACGAATCAACTGCTGCAATAACTGCCATGACCGTTCATCTAACTGAGAACCCATATACGCCCCTATTGAGTGAAGACACCATTCTACAAAATTCGAGCAATTCTGCAAAAAATTCGTTATTATTTATGTATGACAAAACAATTTACTCGCATTGGCCTCATCGCCACACGCAATACTACCCCTGTTTCACAAACATTGCATGGTTTGGTCGATTTTTTATCAGCTAAACAGCTCGAAATTGTGCTCGAAACCAAAACACATGACCTATTACCTGGCAATGATCTCACAACGGCTGATCTTTCGAATATGGATCAACATTGCGATTTACTCATCGTCGTCGGTGGTGATGGCAGTTTGCTGCATGTCGCACGCTTTGTCATTAAACAAAACTTGCCCATTTTGGGCATCAATCGTGGCAGTTTAGGCTTTTTAACTGATATTTGTCCAGACGAAATTGAAACCCGCTTATCGGCCATACTGGACGGTCAATATTACGAAGAAACACGCTTCTTGCTCAGCGCACAAGTTAACAACAACCAGTGTATCGCTGTCAACGAAATGGTGCTCTCCTCAAAAACCATGGCGAAAATGATTCACTTTGATATTTATGTCGATGACAAATTTATGTGTCACCATAAAGCCGATGGATTAATTGTTGCAACACCGACAGGTTCAACCGCCTATTCATTATCCGGCGGCGGCCCCATTTTGCACCCTGCCCTCAATGCAATTGTTTTAATGCCTATGTTTCCGCACACATTAACCAGTCGTCCGATTGTTATTAATGCCGATGCAGATTTATCCATTACGGTCACAAAAGAAAACGAGATCACCGCCTGCATCAGTGGCGATAGCGATATCTATCTTGCTGTTGAAGCTAATCAAACCGTCAAGATTAAAAAAATGAAAGAACACTTGCGACTCATTCACCCGATTGATTATAGTTATTTTGAAACACTACGCAGCAAATTACACTGGGGTTAAATGCAACCATTATGTTAACGGAAATCTACATAAAAAACTTTACGATCATCGACGAACTCCATTTAGAATTTCAAGAAGGCATGCATGTCTTAACCGGTGAAACCGGCGCGGGCAAATCCATTACCATTGACGCCATGGAATTAGCTTTAGGCAAACGCGCATCAACAGATATCATTCGAAAAGGAAATGATCGAGCCGAAATTACTGTACTATTTGACATTAAAAATATTCCGCTTGCAAAAACATTTTTGCAACAAAATGATATCGATAATGAAAATGAATGCATAGTGCGACGCATCATTCATAAAGATGGTCGCAGCAAAAGTTATATCAACGGCTCACCGGCCACGCTGCAAACCTTGCGCGAACTCAGCGAAATGCTAATTGATATTCATGGGCAACATGAATTTCAAACGCTCACACAAGCGCACAAGCAACGACAATTGCTGGATGATTTTGCACAGCATGGCGAGCTGATGCAACAAATACAACGCCTCTATAATAATTGGCACACACTGCAAGCAGACGTTGATCATTTAAACCAAATTAATCAAAACGCCTCATCGCGCATTGAATTCTTAACTTATCAAATTCAAGAACTCGATGAATTAGACGTCACGACCGAAGATATTCAGGCCATCGATAAAGAACATAAACAATTATCAAATGCCGATCAATTATTGCAAAATTGTCAAACCGCGATTGACGCACTGGATCATCATGATATGCCGTCAGTTTTATCGCTCTTAATCACCGCTCATCAAGCGACGCAATCCATCGCAGAATTTGACCCAAAATTATTAGCCGCCGCTGAATTATTAAATGGCGCCTCAATTCAAAGCGAAGAAGCACTAAACGAATTAAAACAATTTTTAGATCAGACAGATTTAAATCCTGAACGATTAAATTGGCTCGAACAAAAATTATCAAAAATTTATGATTTGTCGCGCAAGCATCACATCAAACCCGAAGAATTACCTGAACTACATCGATCCATGCAAGCCGAACTCGGCCAATTGGAAAACAAAGACGAACTTTTAGCGAAGTTACAAGCGCAAATTCAAAAAGTTGAAACAGAATATTATAAAATAGCCAAGCAATTATCCGACGGCCGAAAAAAAGCAGCCAAAAAACTAAATGCATTGATTACCAACAACATTCAACATTTAGGTATGCCAGGCGGTGTATTTGAAATTCAATTTGACACACAACAAGAACTCTCCGCACACGGGTTAGAAAAAATTATATTCATGGTCAGCGCCAACCCTGGACACCCACCTGCGCCACTCAAAAAAATCGCCTCCGGCGGCGAGCTATCACGCATTAGCTTGGCCATTCAAGTCATCACGGCAGAATATAGCAACACGCCGACATTAATTTTTGATGAAGTGGATGTCGGCATTGGCGGCGCAACAGCAGAAATCGTCGGCAAATTATTGCAGCAACTCGGCAAAAAGACACAAACGCTATGCATCACGCATTTGGCGCAAGTCGCCGCTAAAGCGCATCATCATTATCAAGTGACAAAAACCACCGAACAAAATTCCACCGCAGTTAAAATAGCACTATTAGATCGTGAGCAAAGAATTCAAGAAATCGCCCGCATGACCGGCGGCATAAAAATCACGAAACAAACGCTGGCGCATGCGGAAGAGATGTTATCATAGTATCCTCAGCTCAGAAGCAAGCGAAGCGTCCTCTGAGCTGAGACCGATTGGTTCGCCACTTCGTCATTCCGGAATTCCGCCGAAGGCGGAATATCCGGAATCCAGGGGAATCAACGTGCAGAA
>Ga0155284_180_pt1 | contig 12732 bp, 15 predicted proteins | sample RifCSPhighO2_02_FD_106252 | JGI IMG/M metagenome (GOLD analysis project Ga0155284, IMG submission 106252) | Gammaproteobacteria bacterium RIFCSPHIGHO2_02_FULL_42_13 | reverse complement strand
TCATGACCAATGCGCGTCGGCCCCTTAATGACAACATGTGAACCAATCCACGTGCCCGAATCAATCTCGACATCCGCCCCAATAACAGAAAACGGACCCACCGCTACATCACCAGCAATTTTTGCACCTGCATCAATGACTGCGCGCTTATCAATCATGAATTCACGTCCTTTCTGGCACTCATGAGTGTCGCACTGCAAGCTAATTCGCCATCGACAGACGCTATTCCATCGACACAAAGAACACTCCGACGCATTTTTGTTAATGTTACTTCCAGGCGCAACTGATCACCTGGCTCAACCACACGCTTAAATCGCGCATTATCAATGCCCGCAAAGAAAAATAATGAATTATTCAATGCCCCATCTTGTTCGAGTTCTTTTAATGTCTTAAAGGCCAAAATAGTCCCCGCTTGCGCTAAAGCCTCTAACATCAATACGCCTGGCATAATCGGTCGCCCCGGAAAATGACCCGCAAAAAATGGCTCGTTAACGCTGACATTTTTTATGGCCACCAACGTTTTCCCTAACTCAAACTCAATCACTCGATCGATTAATAAAAAAGGATAACGATGTGGCAAACACTCTAATATCTCTGCAAATGACATCTTACTCATGATTTTTTTCCTGCTCTTCTAACGCCTTTACACGCCTTGTTAACTCATCCAAATGACGAAATCGCGCCACATTTTTCTGCCAAGCGCGATGTTCCATAAAACTTGTGCCCGATGAATATATGCCAGGCGTTCGAATCGAGTTCGTAATCATCGCCCCGCCAGTCAACACCACCCCATCTGTTAACTCAAGATGACCCGCAATCATTGCCGCGCCACCGATGATACAGCCTCTGCCAATCTTAGTACTGCCCGCAATACCCGTGCAACCGGCCACAACCGTATGTGCACCAATACGAACATTATGCCCTACCTGAATCTGATTATCTAATTTTACACCTGTTTCAATAATCGTATCATCCAACGCGCCACAATCAATCGTCGTGTTGGCACCAATATCTACATCATCGCCCACAATCACATGTCCCAATTGCGGCACTTTATGCCAACGATGTTCATGATTCGCAAAGCCAAAACCATCGGAACCGATGACAACTCCACTATGAATAATAACACGATCGCCGATCTGCGTTTTATCATATATATTAACATTTGAATATACGCAACAAGATGCACCCAACTGAACATCATTTCCAATCGCACAACCCGAGTAAATATGCGTGCGCGGACCAATCGATACGCGATCGCCCATCACTACATATGCATCAATGCGCGCCGTCGGATCAATATGACAGTTCTCCCCAACGACCACTGTGCCATGAATGCCCGGCACAACAGCAGCGACTTTGGCAAAGAGTGCTGCCACCCGCGCATACGCATAATACGGATCATTCACAATCAATGCTGCCTGCGGACAAGCATCCGCATCCGATTTTGAAACAATCACCGCCGATGCTTTGGTGTCGGCTAGATATTGACGATATGTCGAATTAGCTAAAAAGCTTAATTGTCCATCACAGGCACTTTGCAATGTTGCAACGCCTGTGATTTCACAATTTGCATCACCTATTAACTCCGCATTAATATGCTTCGCTAATTCGCCTAATGTTTTTGTCATCGTTTATTATTACTTCAATGCAGCAACAACGGCATTCGTAATATCAAAACTATCTTTCGCATACGGCACAGATGCATTAGAAAAGACAATATCAATATTTTTTTCTTTCGCTATCTTCGTAATGGCTGTTTTAATTGTCTCAAAAATTTTCATCGTTGACTTATTGCGAGCCTCTTGCAAATCCGTTTGATAGGTTTTGGTCATCTCTAATAATTGTTTTTGTTCATCAGAAATCTTTGTTTTTTCTGCCTCTTGCTTGACCGCGGGCAACTTATCTTTGCCTTCATTAAAATCCTTGATCGATTGTTGTAATTTTTTTTGAAAATCCATAATTTTATTTTTTTGTGGATCAAACTGTTCCTGGAGCTTGCTCGATTCGGTTTTGACCGTTGCATTTTCGGCCAACACTTTATTGTAATCAACCACGCCGATAGTTAAGTCTGCCGCATAGGACGCTGTAGACAAAACCAACAGTCCAACCATACTCGCCAATAACATTGATATTTTCTTCATACCTTTCTCCTCTTCGTTAAAAAGTCGTTCCAAATGTAAACCCAAACAGTTGTGTATCATCGCCTTTTTTGTTATTTAATGCATGTGCTAAACTAAAGTTTAACAGGCCAATAGGGCTCAGCCAATCGAGCTCCAATCCAGCGGCATAGCGTAAATTATTTAATTTAACACCATCATAAGCATTACCACCATCTAAAAATACCGTGGTACGCAAATTCTGACTCAGCGGATTCGGCACAATTAAACCCGCACTTCCGGATATGGCGAATTTGCCTCCCAACGGATTCCCCTGCGAATCAAGCGGTCCCAATGAGTTATCATCATAACCACGTACCACATGATTCGAATTCATACCACCCGCATAGTAATTTTTGAAAAATGGCAACTCGCCTCGGTATTTTCCATAGCCATTTCCATAATCCACGTTACCGCGCAATTCGCCGATAAAATCAGCATGAATCGGGTGATAATATAAAGCAGCATAACCAACTTTATAATATTCCAACGACTCGTCACTCATCGGCACTGTCGTCGATACGCTGGCCGATTGACTCAACCCAGCTGTCGGAAAAGTAGCACGATCCAATCCATCCGATGACCACCCACCATTTAACTGGAATTGATAAAAATGTCGGCCATATTTGTTGGTGAAATTTTTCAGTTCGTTCGGTGGAGAATTCCCGGTGTTTAATAAATTATTTTCATAACCACCACCTAATTGAAAACTATCATTCACCGTGATCGGAAAATTATACGTTACTGCAGTACCATACGTATCGGTTGTATAGCCCGTCACATCCGCCTTGTCGGCGTTAAAGTGGCTAACATATGCGCTAATCCCGCGACCAATCCCTGATTGTGTATAATGTGGATCATAATAATTTAAACTTAAACTCGCACTGGGGTTACTAACCGCAGCAGATAATGACAATGAGTTACCGGTGCCAAATACATTTTTGTGATCAATGGAAAAAGTCAGCATGATTTTTTCTAATTGCGAGTATGAAATGCCCGCCCGCAACTGCGCCGCAGATTGCTCGGTCACATTATAATTGACATCCACTTGATTCGCTTCGCCTGCCACCGGTGTCGTCGACACCTGTACGTCTTTAATGTAGGGTAACAGCAATAATTGACGTTTTGACTCATCGACAGAATTGGGCGATAAAATACTTCCCTCAAATTGCATCAACACACGACGCAACGTCGTATCATTTGTTTTATAGTGACCTGAAAAGGTAACGTACCGCACATAGATACGAGGACCTGGCACCACTTGAAAGGTTAAGAAGACTGTTTTAGTTTTATCATCTATTTTAGGCGTTATTTTCACGTTTGCATTTGCATATCCTTGCGCACTCAATGCATCCGTAATGCGTTTGTTCGCTGCCACGACTGCTTGACGCGAAAACACCTGTCCTTTTTGGAGCTGAATTAATTTTGACACGGCTTCAGTAGGCAAAATGGATTTTCCCAATACGGTATAATCACTGATTTTATACTGAGATCCTTCATTAATATGCAGCGCAATATAAACTTGCTTATGATCCGGCGTAATAGATACCTGCGAAGAAATGACATCAAACCTTAAATAACCGCGATCCATATAATAGGAACGCAAGGTCTCAATATCCGCTTCTAATTTTTCACGTGAATACTGGTCATTATGATTCATCCAAGAAAACAATCCCGGCGTTGATAATTTCAATTGCCGTAACAACATCCGTTCGCTAAACGCATAATTCCCGACGATTTTAATCTGATGAATGGTTGCAACTGTACCTTCAGAAATAGTCACTCCCACTAAGACGCGGTTCCGTGCTTCTTTCGTCACCGTCACATCGACGCGCGCATTATATTTACCTAGTATAAAATACTCATGCTTTAACGATGACTTAATATTCTCTAACATGGATGAACTAAAAACATGTCCTTCTTTAAATCCAATCGTGTTTAACGATTCTTTCAACTTGTCCGTTGGAATTAATTTATTGCCCGTAATTTGAATACGACTGATAATCGGTCGTTGCACCACTTTAATAATTAATGTATTGCCGTCCCGGCCTAACGCCACATTGTCAAAGAATCCGGTTTTATATAACGCTTGAATAATTTCAGAACTATTTTGATCGTTAACGGAATCGCCCACCGTGACGGGCAAGTAACCATAGACGGTGCTCGCCGGAATTCCTTGCAAGCCCTCCACTTGAATTTTCTTCACCACAAAGCTACCGCCAGCCTGTGCCGTCAGCGTAAAGCAAAATAAAAAAAGAATGCTCAGCCAATATCGTTTCCGCATAATTTATCAAATCCGACGTTCATATAAAAACATGCTGATCCCCATGCCCCACGCTGCACACGCATCGAAACAGGACGACCTGAAAAAAGTTCCACGATATAATACACTAAATAACCACTGAATAAATATCAATATCTCCTGTTTTGCAGAAAATGCTATTTTCACAGGTCTCGGCATGATCTCTATGGACATAAGATGACCATTTCGAATGATTTAATTATAACGAATTTAACAAAATTAATCCCAACAAAAAAATCGGCGCAGCCGCCAGCAAACTATCGATGCGATCCAACAATCCTCCATGTCCCGGCAAATAATGACCCGTATCTTTTACGCCCGCAGACCGCTTTACCATGCTTTCAAGCAAATCACCCAAAATAGCAAATAACGACACGACAGCGCCCAATACGATTATCATGAACCCATTGCTCAGCGAAAATACGCCCATCGTGCTTGCAATCCATGCGACCAACAATGCACACAGAAAACCACCCACAAATCCTTCAACCGTTTTTTTAGGACTGACCAATGACATAAATTGACGCTTTCCCCATGTTTTCCCAACAAAATACGCCCCAATATCCGACGCCCACACTAAAACAAATAAGAAAAAAATTAAGGCGCGCCCATGTTCAGCATAACGAAGCACATTTAATGATAACCACGCCGGCACTAAAACTAATATGCCCATAATACCACGAACCCACACGCCATTAGACCAAACCTGTTTTGCACCAGGATACTTTAATACCCAATAATAAGCGATGAACCACCAAACTAATGTTGCTAATAACACCGGTACTATTGGAGCATACCATTCTAATATCATCATGACAGCCACCAATGCCACATAGCCCAAGCGAGTATACCATCGTTGATAGGCTATCAAGCGCGCCCATTCCCACGCCGCCAACAACATCACCAAACTCACCAAACCGATAAAATAAGGAATAGGTAAAAATATCACCGCTGAAATCGTCAGCAGCAATAAAATCAAACCTGTTATCAGTCGATGTTTTAACATAATTTAATTCTCATACTTATGCAATGGTGGTGACAGAACGCCACCATTCACCTCTCCCCCCTTATACTTACACCATGACACAGATCATCTTGTTTTTATTCGACTTAGCGTCCAGGGACGCCTGACGCGGGAGGCACAGGGATGTGCCACCGGAGAATAAAAACAAGATGATCTGTGTCATGTCACATCCTCCCCCCGAAGCGCCGATGTCGTTTAGCATATTCATCTAATGCTTTTTGAAATGCTTTCTCGTCAAAATCAGGCCATAAAATCGGCGTAAAATATAACTCCGCGTACGCTAATTGCCATAAAAAGAAATTACTAATCCGTTGCTCCCCGCTCGTACGGATAAGTAAATCCGGATGCGAAATGTTGGATAACACTAAATATTGTGAAAATAATTTTTCATCCACTTGATCTAATGTTAGCACACCCGTCGCAACCTGTTCTGCAATGCGTTGAGCCGCCTGAACAATGTCCCATTGCCCCCCATAATTGACCGCAACAATTAACTTTAAACCCGTATTCGCGCATGTCAACGCTTCTGCTTTTTTTATATGCGCACAAATTTGCGCAGAAAACTGCGATAAATCTCCCGCCACATACAACGCAACATTTTTTTTATGTAATTCTTTAACCTGTGTTTTTAACATATGAAGCAGCAACTTCATCAGATAATTGACTTCTTCTTCTGGACGACACCAATTTTCACTACTGAAGGCAAACAAACTTAAGACGTCAACATGCTGATCGATCGCCGCTTGAATGATTTTGCCCGCCGCATCGGCACCGGCCTGATGCCCTCGCCAACGCGGCTTGCCCTGCTGCCTAGCCCAACGCCCATTGCCATCCATAATGATTGCAACATGCTTCGGAAGCGACTGTGATAACATATCTGACATATAGGGACTAGCGCTATGTTGAAAATCACACTGCCATCAAATCTTTTTCTTTTGCCACTAACGCCGCATCGACTTCGCTCACATAACGGTTTGTCAATTTTTGAATGGCGTCTTCTAAGCGGCGATCTTCATCTTCACTAATTTGTTTTGCTTTTAATTGATCTTTAATTTTTGTATTGGCATCGCGTCGCACATTGCGCACAGAAACTCGCGCATTTTCAGCATTGCCTCTCGCTATTTTTAACATCTCTTTGCGACGCTCTTCGGTTAAAGGCGGAATCGGCACGCGAATCACGTCGCCCGCCGTCACTGGATTCAACCCCAACTCCGCTTGCATAATCGCTTTCTCGATGGCCGGCGTCGCTGATTTATCCCACGCCGTCACCACTAACGTGCGCGCATCACTCACAGCAACAGAGGCGAGCTGGTTCAACGGCATCTCTGATCCGTAATGCGACACATGTACAGTTTCAAGCAGTGAAGGATGTGCGCGCGCCGTTCGCATTCTCGAAAATTCCGAGCGCAACGCTTCCAATGATTTTTTCATGCGACCTTCGGTTTCTTGAACAATTGCATTCATAAATTCTTCCTTCAATTTAAATTAAGAAATCTCCGCTGCTTGCAGATGAAAACCCTGGGTTTCACTCGCTTTGCTCGTTCCACCAAGGCTACGTTACTACTCAATACGAGTTCCATCGTTTGACCCTAAAACAATTTTCTTTAAAATACCTGGCGTATTCATATTAAAAACACGCAATGGCATATGATAATCTCGCGTTAGGCAAATGGCCGTTGCATCCATCACTTTTAATTGTTTTTCTAAGACATCTTGATAGGTTAAACGATCAAATCGCTCAGCATTTGGATTGGATTTGGGATCATCGGAATAAACGCCGTCCACTTTCGTTGCTTTTAAAATAATATCGGCGCCGATTTCAATACCACGCAAACTCGCCGCGGAATCCGTTGAAAACAATGGGCAACCGGTCCCGCCCACAAAGATAACAATATGCTTTGCCTTTAAATGACCAATCGCTAATGACCGATCATAAGTTTCAACAATCCCTTGAACCGCAATAGAAGACATAACATGCGTCGGCAATCCAATTCGCAAAAAACGATCTCGCAACGCCAACCCATTCATAATGGTTGCCATCATTCCAATTTGATCAGACGTAATCCGATCAAACCCATGCTGCGCCAATGCTTCGCCGCGAAATAAATTGCCGCCGCCAATCACCATGCCAATTTCAATATTAAGCTGATGCAAATCTCGAATGCTACTCGCGATACGATCAAGCGATTCGGCACCGACGCCAAATCCACCTTCACCTGATAACGCTTCACCACTCAGTTTCAATAAAATGCGATTGTATACAGGCTGTGTGTTTTTCATAGTATCCGCGTTATTTCTTTTTGACTTGCTCCATGACCTCTTCTGCAAAATTATCTTTTTTCTTTTCAATGCCTTCACCCAATTCTATGCGTATAAAAGATTGTATGGTGGCTTTTTTCTCTTTCAACAAATCTTCCACGGTTATATCAGGATTTTTGACAAAGGGTTGATAGATCAAACAGGCTTCTTTTAAAAACTTTTGAACGCGGCCATCGACAATTTTATCAACGATATTCTGAGGCTTACCGCTTTCTAATACTTGCGCGCGATAAATTTCTTTTTCTTTTTCCAAAATATTTTCAGGCACGAAGTCCGGTGACACATATTGTGGTTTGTTCGCCACCACATGCATGGCAATTTCTTTTGCAAGATCCACCGTCCCACCGCTCATGACAACCGCTGCACCAATACGGCCGCCATGCACATAGGCTCCCAAAATATCATTGCTTTGCAATAACGCAATGCGACGCACTTGAATATTTTCGCCTAATTTTAGCACGAGTTCTTGGCAAACATTTTCAACTGTTTTCTCACCATCAATAGACGTGTTCTTTAACACATCAACATCCGCAATTTGATGGCCGAGTACGGTATCAACAACTTGCGTGGCAAATTTTTTAAAATTCTCATCTCGCGCAACAAAATCAGTCTCGCAATTAATTTCAACCAAGGCCGCCTTTTTATCTTCTTCACAAACCTTCAATTGAATAACGCCCTCTGCAGCAATACGACCCGCTTTACCGGCCGCTTTCGCTATTCCTTTCTTGCGCAAGAGCTCAACCGCTTGAGTCATATCACCATTGGATTCTTGTAATGCTTTCTTACAATCCATCATTCCACAACTGGTTGCTTGGCGTAAATCACGAACTTGCTCAGCGGTAATCGTCATTATTATTCCTCCGTCGTTTCATTTTGGTCGACAGGAGTCTCCTCTTCGACTTCTTCGACTTCTTCGACTTCTTCGACTTCTTCGACTTCTTCGACTTCTTCAACTTCTTCAACTTCTTCAACTGCTTCGATTTTCGACGCTTTTTTAATTTTTACAGATTCTTTCTTCTCTTCTTTTTTCTCCTCGTTTAAATAAGACGCTTCAGCACGTTTTTCTAACACGCCTTCAACAATCGCATTTAAATATAATTCAATCGAACGAATGGCATCGTCATTCCCCGGGATAACATAATCAATACCATCAGGACTATAGACGGTATCCACGACAGCCACGATTGGAATATGTAATTTTTGCGCTTCCTTGATGGCATTGCGCTCATGACCCACGTCAATAACAAATAAAACATCGGGCAATCCACCCATCTCTTTGATGCCACCCAAATTTCGAGCTAATTTATCCTTTTCACGTGTTAGCTGCAAAATCTCTTTTTTCGTCAACTTGCCAAAGTCTTGTTTCTCAAATTGCTTTTCTAGCACCTTCAATCGCTTAACAGAATGACGAATCGTCTTATAATTGGTTAACATGCCACCCAACCAACGCCAATCCACATAAGGCATGTCAATGCGCTCTGCCGCTTTTTTTACCAAGCTTTTCGCCGCTAATTTCGTCCCTACAAACAAAATCTTACCTTTGTGAGCCGCTACATTAGCTAAAAATTCAATGGATTCGTTGAGCATGGGTAACGTCTTTTCGAGGTTAATAATATGAACCTTATCTCGAACTCCATATATATACGGGGCCATTTTGGGATTCCAATAGCGGGATTGATGTCCGAAATGGACGCCCGCACGCAATAAATCTTTCATCGTAGCCATAACTTAAAGTCTCCTCTGGGGTTTATGCCTCCCCTCGTCCTACGACTGCACCTCTCAATCTGCTTAACAGATGATCAGCACCCCAGCCATAGTTGTCGACGCGGGTGTGTTTTTAATGAATATTTACATTGATATTCACTGTGCCGGTTTATACCATACTTTTTTCAATACAACAATTTGTATAGGCAAAAACATGAGCATATTCATAAAAACGCCCAAAGAAATCGAAAAAATGCGGGTAGCCGGCCGCCTGGCCGCCGAAGTGCTCGACATGATCCACCCTCATGTAAAAGCGGGGGTAACGACTGAGGCTCTCGACCAGCTCTGTCATGACTATATAGTTAATGTCCAAAAAGCCATTCCAGCGCCACTTAACTATAAAGGCTTTCCAAAAAGCATTTGCACTTCCGTTAATCAGCAGGTTTGTCACGGCATTCCAGGCGATCGAAAACTAAAATCCGGCGATATTGTTAATCTTGATATTACCGTTATAAAAGATGGCTATCATGGTGACACCAGCAAAATGTTTTGTATTGGAACCCCGTCAACGCTCGCTGAACGCTTAATGCGCGTCACACGAGAATGTTTATTTCTAGGCATCAACCAAGTAAAACCGAACGCACATTTAGGCGATATCGGCGCGGTTATTCAAGCCCATGCAGAGACAAACCATTTTTCAGTAGTCAGAGAATATTGTGGTCACGGCATTGGCAAACAATTTCATGAAGAGCCGAGCGTTTTACATTATGGTATCGCGGGAACTGGTGTTCTCTTGCAACCCGGAATGATTTTTACGATCGAACCGATGATTAACGCCGGAAAACGTCACATTAAATGTTTGCCCGATGGCTGGACAGTGGTTACAAAAGACCATAGTCTTTCCGCACAATGGGAACATACGATTTTAGTGACTGAAACTGGTCATGAAATTCTCACCTTGCGCAATAAAGAGAAAGAAAACTAATCAAAAATAATATGTTTGATTTTTTATTGTTCTGTTTTTATTAATTTTAATACGTTTCGGCGAATTAATAATAGAACTTTACAACTTTACTTGCGTTTTTTTTTATTATTCGTAAAATGCACGGCGTTAAGTGTTAATTTTTATATTTTATATAACTTAAATAAACATTTAATAAGTAGCTTTTCAATTTTTTGAAAAAATTCTTAAAAAATAATAAAAAAAAACAACTTTTTTCGTTTTTTTAAAAAAAACAGCGTGAAAAGCTAGATTTTTTCTGTATTTATCGATATGCTGTTTCTAATTCGTCCACGGTTGGATGAATTTAACGTTAATTTTAATGATGAAATAAGAGGACTCTTTAGTATGAACAAAATTTTAGTTACAAGTGTTATCGCCGCAGCTGGTTTAGCTGTCAGTGGTTTCGCTTTTGCTGCAGGCGCTGGTGCTTATCGTGCCCCTGCTCCCCATATTAACACTTGGTACGTCGGTGCTGGTGCTAATTACAATGCTGCATTATCATCTGGTTATGCAGGAAATGCTGATGGCAACATCACAACGTCTGTCAATGCTAATCAACCAACTTACAACCTCGATCACAAAGGTACTGGATTTAGCCTGTTTGTAGGCCAACGTTTCTCACGTAGCTTCGGACATGAATTCGGTTATACCTATATTGGTACACAAGGGTATAAAGCCAGTGATATGACGACAAATCAATCCTATGGTAAAGTAGATATTCGTACACCATACGACTTTTACTACAATGGTTATTATTACATGCCATTAAGCTATGGTTTTGAAGCTTTCGCAAAAGGTGGTGTAAACTATCTGCGCACATCTACCTATTATAACTCTTGGTCTCGTGCAGGCGGTGCTACTGCCACTGCAGCCACAGAATATTATAATGGCTTTGCCTTTAATGGTGGTATGGGTTGCCAATATAACTATCAACAATTTGGTGCACGCTTTGCATATAATCATTATTTTGCCCCTTCAAACTGGCATAATGTATTTGCTGCAACACCGGATACCATTGGGTTGGATCTGTTATGGAATTTTGCTTAATTCGTTAAGTAAAAACAAAAAACGCCGGATTTATTCCGGCGTTTTTTTTGGCCTTTTATTTCTAATATAACTTGCGCATTTTTCGCATGCTTCCTTGTCGAGCATATTCTGCCGATTCTTTGCGCAATTCATTGGCACCAGGCATGCCGCGAAACAAATTCACGATATGACGTAACATATATTGGCGTTTGGGCAAATCATCGACCGATTCTTTTTCAACATAATCTAAATATTGGTTTAAAATATCTTGTCGGGAGGGCGCTTCATGATCATCTGCGAAAAATACGCGATCCACCGCTGAAAATAAATAAGGATCACGGCAAGCTGCTTGACCAACCATCACGCCATCCACATGCTTTAAATGCACTTGCATCGATTCAATCGACGCAATACCACCATTGATAACAATTTCTAAATCTGGAAAATCGCGTTTGAGCTGATACACGGCTTCATAATTAACCGCTGAGTGACGATGTGCTCTGGCCGGGCGCTTTTGATCCAGCATCGTTCGCGCATGAATGATAAAAACCCGACACCCTGCTTCGCTCGATTGACGAACAAAATCGGCAAAATCTGAACAAATAAATTCTTCCTGATGACTCAAGCGAATTTTTATCGTTACCGGCATTTTTACCGCTTCTTGCATTGCTCGAAAACAATCAACACTCAATGCCACATCAGCCATCATAACACCACCAAATCCCGCTTTTTTAACGCGATTGCTGGGGCAACCCAAATTCAAATTAATTTCATCATAGCCATAGCGCTCGCCTAATAAGGCGCCTTGTACCAAAACAGCGGGATCGTTACCGATCAACTGTAATGCCACCGGATGTTCAATCGCATGATAATCCAAGAGACGTTTTTCACTTTGATCATTGATCGAATGCGCAACCACCATTTCGGTATATAACATCGTATGTTTTGTCATCAGACGCATCAAATAACGATAATAACGATCAGTATATTTTAGCATCGGGGCGATGCAGATACGGTGGGATATTGGTTTAGTCATGGTTTCAATATTTTTGTCATTTGAATCTGCTACGCAGCAAATGTAGCCCGTATGGAGCGAAGCGGAATACGGGAATATTTATTCACCTTAATCGAGTAGGAGGCGAGTCACCTCGCCGTCCTCTCACACCACCGTACGTGCGATGTCGCATACGGCGGT
>Ga0155284_128_pt1 | contig 13333 bp, 13 predicted proteins | sample RifCSPhighO2_02_FD_106252 | JGI IMG/M metagenome (GOLD analysis project Ga0155284, IMG submission 106252) | Gammaproteobacteria bacterium RIFCSPHIGHO2_02_FULL_42_13 | reverse complement strand
TTTCGCCAATGGCAACGACTTCATCATGCTTTGCTAAATTCACTAACGCTTCAACCGTTGCGCGCACTTGCGCTCGTTCCGTTGGATGCGAACCCACTGAACAACTAACGCAGTCATATTGCTTTGCGATAGCCAGTAGGTTAGGAAAATCTTTTAATGTTACGCCAGCCGATAATATATGGGCAACATCATTTTGTTTGGCTTCTTCAATCACGCGATCCAGCGAATCGTTATAAGGCGCCAAATCGAGCATATCTAGGTGACAATGTGAATCAATAAGCATAGTCATTCTCTTTTTTTATGTCATCCCGGAAAATCTGCGTAGCAGATTTATCCGGGATCCAGAGAATGCTTTAGCAACATATTTCGATTCCCTGGATTCCGGAATCGTCACGCAAAGGCGTGACGATTCCGGAATGACGCACTAGTTTGTAATCAATAAATCCTCGATAACCAACTGACTATTTAAATTAACACTCGATTGCACCCAGCGTATGCTTTCCATGATTTTGGCATATAGCCGATATAATTCAGTCAAGCTGATTTTTAAACTAATTTCTGCTAAAGGTTCAATAATATCTTGATTTATCACGTGCATTTTATCGCACTGGTTGATCCGTATGATATCGATCACCCAACTTTGAAAAAACGCCAGTGTTTGTGCGATCTCGACCTTATTCCATGCGCTAACCACTTGCGTAAACGTTGCTTGATCTTTTGTCCAAGCATACCAAACATCAAATAATTTTTTGCGCACCGTCAAAAAATCTTCTTCCATAAATTGCATAACATGTAAGGGAGCGCCATAGGCCAAACGCAATAGTAAGGGGATTTCTGTCACATTTTGCAATTGCCCTGTTAACCACTTAGCGGCTAACGACGCATTCGGCAGCGGAAATTTAACTAGTTGACATCGACTGCGAATAGTGGCGGGCAATGCAGATAATCGGTTGGTGACCAAGATAATATAAACATTCCCTTCGGGTTCTTCGAGTGTTTTTAATAACGCATTGGCTGCATTACGATTGAGCATATCAGCCGGATTTACAAGAACAATTTGAGCATCGCTCACGTGCGCTGTTTTTGAAACTGCCTCAATTAATTGACGGATTTGATCAATCTTGATCACACGGGATGTTTCGTCAGGCTTGATATCAAAATAATCGGGATGATTGTTTGCGTTTAATAAAGAACAGTGACGACAAGTGCCGCATGGTTTATTAGTTTTTCCTTCGCACAATAACGATTGTGCAAATACCTTTGCAAAATCTGTTTTGCCAACGCCGGCAGGACCGACCAACAAAAGCGCATGTGGCAGACGGTTGTTGTTTTTACATTGCTGTAATTGTTCCCATTGTGATGTTTGCCAAGGGAGGATTTGTCTATTCATTGTATAATGCTTATCACCTGCTGTTTAACCGCATCTAACGGTTGATTGGCATCGACAATACGATATTGTTCGGGAAATTGTTTTGCCAAGTCAAGATAGCACTGTCTCACGCGTTCAAAAAACTCTATTGTTTCAGACTCAATACGATCTAATGTGCCGCGCCCTTTTGCTCGCGCCAAACCAACTTCAACAGGCACATCGAGCAAAATCGTTAAATCAGGTTTTAAATCTTTTAACACCCAGTGCGATAAAACTTTCAATCGCTCCACAGAAATACCGCGCCCCGCCCCTTGATACGCAAAACTTGCATCGGTAAATCGATCAGAGATCACCGTTTTGCCCGCCTCTAAAGCAGGACGAATCACGCTCGCAATATGTTGTGCGCGCCCCGCAAAATATAACAAGAGTTCGGTATCCTCTGCCATTGTCTCTTTATAATGCCGCAAAATTACTTTGCGAATTGCCTCGGCAATTTCAGTGCCGCCTGGTTCCCGTGTTAAAACAATTTTTTCACCGGATCGTTGCAAATGATCCCGTATATATTGAACGACCGTCGATTTTCCGGTTCCTTCAATGCCCTCGATGGTAATAAATTTACTTTTTTTCATGTGTTGTCTTATTGAGTTGATATTGGCGTATGGCCGTGCGCTGTCCAGCCAATGTCAATGAAAAAACATGGCTGCCATCCCCTTTTGCTACAAAATATAATACATCGGTTTGCGCAGGATGCAAGGCCGCTTGAATAGAGGGAATCCCCGGCATCGCAATGGGTGTTGGCGGCAATCCATACCGAATATAACTATTGTATGGCGTCGGAAAGCGTAAAGCCCAATGCGTGATATGACCCTTATACAATGATCCGAGCCCGTAAATAACGGTCGAATCGATCTGTAATGGCATGCCGATGTTTAACCGCCGTAAGATAACGGCAGCAATTAACGGCTTTTCTTGTTCAAATGCGCTTTCTTTTTCAATCATCGATGCAACAATTAAAGTATGATAGTAATTTTTATAGGGTAAATTGTTTGGACGCGCTTGCCATGCTGTTTGAATGTAATTTTGCATGGCCGTGTGCGCGAACCTTAAGATATCTAAATCAGATGTTTGATAGGTATAATAATAGGTATTAGGCATCAACAATCCTTCTAAGCTCGGATAGGGTTCACCTAATTTTCTAGCGATCATCTCTGCAGAAAGATGCGTCAAGGTATGTTTGACAGCAGGAGCATTTTGTAATTTAGTCATGACTTGTTGATAGGTCCAGCCATTGACGATAATAAAAGGGTAATAAACGACTTTTCCGGTGACCACTTGATCCAAAATATCACCGGCCGTGCTGCCCACTTGAAAGACATAAGCACCCGTTTTTAAATGGTACTCATCCAATCGCACTTTAGCTAACCATCGAAACAATCGAGGATAGGGCAAATACGCTTGATCATGCAGATCTTGCGCGAGTTGCTTCACGGTCGTACCTGGATTTAAAATATAAGTCAAATCGGTTTTAACAATGACGGGGGATCGAAGAAAAAAGGCCCACAGAATCACAACCATTAATAATAGAATGGTTATAGCAATGATTAATTGAGAAAAAAATCGTTTCATCCACTAAATTTTTTAAATATCACCGTCGCGTTTGTGCCACCAAAGCCAAAGGAATTAGATAACACAACATCTATTTTTTGTTCTTGTGCGGTGTGTGGTACAAAATTCAAATCGCATCCATCACTCGGATTATCTAAATTGATTGTCGGCGGAGCAACTTGATCGCGCAGAGCCAGCAGTGAAAAAATGGCTTCGACTGCGCCTGTTGCACCTAACAAATGTCCCGTCATTGATTTTGTCGAACTCATTGATAACTTGTAAGCATGATCGCCAAATGTATTTTTGACTGCGCGCACTTCTATTTCATCGCCGGCTGGCGTCGATGTGCCATGTGCATTAATATAATCAATGTCTTCTGGGTTTAATTTTGCATCGCAGAGCGCATTGCTCATTGCAGCACTCGCTCCACGCCCTTCTGGTTCAGGTAACGTAATATGATATGCATCGCCGCTCATACCAAAACCAATTACTTCGCCGTAAATATATGCCCCTCGTTTTTTGGCGTGTTCTAATTCTTCTAACACCAAAATACCGGCACCATCGGCTAACACAAATCCATCGCGATCTTTATCCCAAGGACGACAGGCTTTTTCTGGTTCATCATTACGTGTCGATAAGGCGTGCATGGCCGCAAAACCACCTAATCCTAACGGTGATGTAGCCATTTCAGTTCCACCACAAAACATCACATCCGCGTCACCATAAGCAATGATACGAGCACCCAATCCAATATTATGTGTGCCGGTTGCACAAGCTGACGTAATAGAAACACTAGGTCCTTTCGCGCCCGTCAAAATTGAAATATGCCCGGCAGACATATTGGTGACGACTGCCGGTATAAAAAAAGGAGAAATACGTCGCGGCCCTTTTTCCATTAAAGTCGTATGCGTTTTTTCAAAATAAGGTAAGCCACAAATGCCTGAGCCAATCGCAATACCAACACGTCCGGCATTCTCATCGGTAATAGATAGCTTTGAATCTTCGAGCGCCTGTTTTGCGGTCACAATCGCGTATTGGATAAATAGATCTGTTTTGCGAATATCTTTCGTTGAAATATGCAGAGAAAAATCAACGTTGCGAACGGTACCGCTAATTTTAGATGCAAAATCAGTGACATCAAAAAAATCAATGATGCGAATGCCACTTTTGCCGGATAAAATAGATCGCCAAGATTCTTCGACTGAATTACCAACCGGTGATAATGCGCCCAAACCTGTAACGACAACACGTCGGCTCATTTAGCATCCTCTATAATGAAAAAAGCAGAGCGAAATGCTCTGCTTTCACGATAATTTAATTCAGATTATTTTCAATATACTTAACTGTTTCGTCAACAGTCGTAATTTTTTCGGCTTCTTCATCAGGAATTTCAGTGCCAAATTCCTCTTCTAATGCCATCACAAGCTCGACGATATCTAAAGAATCTGCGCCCAAATCTTCAATGAATTTAGAAGATGATTTAACTTCTTCTTCCTTAACGCCTAATTGATCAACAATAATCCGCTTGACGCGTTCTTCAGTACTACTCATATTTTATGTCCTCTATGTATTAATGACTTAAAAATTCTGTGCGTTTAGCCCCGTTAGTGTAGTGAAACTCCAACAACTTGCAAGATTCAAATTAAAAAAAATCTATCAAATTGCATATTAAATAGCCAAAATACCCCTCTATATCATTGCCATACCGCCATTTACGTGCAACGTATGGCCGGTAATATAAGAAGCTTCCGATGAAGCCAAAAATAAAACAGCGTGTGCTACCTCTTCTGGCTTTCCAATCCGTTGCATAGGAATGCGCGCCAAAATGGACTGCGTTTGTTTTTCGGTTAATTTAGATGTCATCGGCGTTTCAATATACCCCGGCGCGACAGTATTCACGGTAATGTTGCGTGAAGCCACTTCATGTGCCAATGATTTTGCAAAACCCAAAAGAGCGGATTTGCTGGCAGAATAATTGGCTTGCCCGGGATTACCTGTTGTTCCAACAACAGAACCAATATTAATAATGCGTCCAACACGCGCTTTTAACATATCACGCAAACATAATTGTGTCAGTCTAAAAACACCTGTTAAATTGGTATCAATAACATCTTGCCACTCTTCTTCTTTCATACGCAACATTAAATTATCCCGCGTAACGCCTGCGTTGTTAATTAAAATATTGATAGCCCCTCTTTCTTGCTTGATCTCATTCAAGGCTTGAGTCATCTGATCGACATCGGTTACATCAAGTCTTTTGCCTGTACCCGATAGCTGATGTGATTTGAAATATTTTGTAATGGTTTGTGCACCCTCATCTGTTGTCGCTGTGCCAATGACGGTTGCTCCCGCTTTCGCAAGCGATAAAGCAATAGCTTGCCCAATGCCACGCGTTGCGCCCGATACTAATGCAATTTGGCCTGATAAGATGTCAGATGACATAAAAAATCCCCTTTAAAGAAATGCCGATATATTTTCAAGGCTATTAGGGTCTGTTACAAAATAACTTGAACATCTAGCCTCCCATCTTGGCAGCATCTTTAAACGTTCTTCATTCAGAAAAACACTTACATAGTAAAACTATGCGCGTATTTTTCTTCAATCAGAACGTTTAAATCTGCTACCAATCTGGGTGCTATATGTCCAAGTTATTTTGTAACAGACCCTTAATTGTAACCAGTTTTAAATTTGCATCAATAGCTTTATTCAACCCTGTCAATACCTTGCCAGGGCCACATTCAATCACGGTATCAATGCCTTGCTCGCGCATATATCGAATGGTATCAACCCATTGCACAGAAGAATAGAGTTGTTTTACCAATACATCACGAATTTGATCAACATCCACACAGGGTTTGCCCGTGGCATTGTGAATAATAGGTACGCTGGGTTGCTCAATTTTAATGCCGTTTAAATATGTTTGTAATTTTGTTGCTGCTGTTTTCATCATCGAGCAATGTGAAGGAATGCTAACGTTTAGTGGTTTTGCTAATCGTGCTCCCGCTGCTTTTGATAATTCAATCGCTTGCATTACGGCGGTTTGTTGGCCGGAAATAACCGTTTGTGTTGGCGAATTAAAATTAGCGGCTTCTACAATGCCTTGTTGACTGGCCAGTTCACAAATGGAAAGAATTGTTTTTTTATCTAATCCGACGATGGCTGCCATCATCACTGCATCATTTTGTATGGCATCTTGCATCAGATGCGCACGACGCGATACTAATTTAATCGCACCTTCAAATGAAATAGCATCGGCCGCAACGAGTGCCGCATATTCACCCAAGCTATGTCCCGCCATTAATGCGGGCATAAACCCTTTTTGTTTTCGCCATAACGTCCATAGAGCAATATCGGCAACCAACATTGCCGGTTGTGTATGGATCGTTTGATTCAGCGTTTCAGCAGGACCTTCTAAAATAATTTGAGCAAGATCATAATCTAATATATCGGATGCGAGTCGAAATAATTCGGCAATTTCAGTAAATTTTTCTTTCTCTGTAGCCAGCATGCCAACCTGTTGAGAACCTTGACCGGGGAAAACGAATGCGATGTTTGTGTTTGCCATGCTGAGTCCTTGTTTGCAGTCATTTGACAGACAAAAAAATGACAAATTAATATTTCAACAAAATCCCGCCCCAGGTAAATCCACCACCAAACGCTTCCAACAATAAATGCTGACCGGGTTGAATACGATGATCACGTATGCCTTGATCCAACGCTAATGGAATGGAAGCCCCCGAGGTATTGCCCTGCTCATGTATGGTCATGATAGCACGATCCATCGGAAAATTTAAACGGGTTAAAATCGCTTTTATAATACGTATGTTTGCTTGATGCGGAATAATCCAATCAATATCTTGAACCGTTAAACCATTCTCTTCTACTAGGTGACGCACGGAATTCGTCATTGCCTCAACAGCCATTTTAAATACTTCTCTGCCATTCATGCGCACATATGCAGCATCATCATATAATCCAGTTGGCAATGTTAATAAATCTTTTTCGGTGCCACTGGCGCCCAATTGACTATCAATAATCCCGGGTTCGTTGGCTTGTGTGAGCAGAACGGCCCCCGCGCCATCACCAAACAAAACGCATGTATTGCGATCTTTCCAATCCATAACACGTGACATAATCTCGCTGCCAACGACTAATGCCTGTTTTGCAGCACCCGATCGAATATATTGTTCTGCTGTTGCTAATGCATAAACAAAACCCGAACAAGCGGCACTCATATCAAATGCAATGCAATCTGGAATTTTCAATCGATGTTGTAATAAACAAGCGGTGCTGGGAAAAAAGTTTTCCGGCGTGCAGGTGGCCACAATAATCAAATCAATCTGATTCGGCTCTAATTGCGCCATTTTCAATGCGTGCTGTGCAGCAATCTCTGCCATTGACGTCACAGTTTCGTGAGTTGATGCAATACGTCGAGAATGAATACCCGTGCGTGAAGAAATCCATTCATCAGACGTTTCCACGAGTTGTTCTAAGTCTTTATTGCTCAAGACCTTGCGAGGCAAGTACGACCCTGTACCAATGATTTTTGCGTAATTCATGATGTTTGATTTTTTGCCAATAATCGAGCGACTTCATTTTTAATTAATTCCGGCACATTATTTTCGACTTCTGAAATGGCGCATTCAATTGCTTGCGCAAAACCAGCAACGGTCGTTTTGCCGTGACTTTTAATGACGATGCCCTGCAAACCGACAAAGCTTGCACCATTATATAAATGCGGATTTAAGCTTTTTTTCAAAGATCGCAACACTAATGTTGCACATAGCGCCGATAATTTTGTTAAAAAGTTTCTATAAAATTCTTTTTTAATTAAGCCACCAATAAATTTTGCTAGTCCTTCAATTGTTTTTAAGGTCACATTGCCAACGAAGCCGTCGCACACGATAACATCCGCCGTCCCTTTAAATATATCATCCCCTTCAACATAACCAATATAATTAAGATCTTTGATATTAGATAATAAACGATCCGTTTCTTTGACCTGTTCATTGCCTTTGATTTGCTCTACCCCAATATTTAACAATGCTATTTTAGGGTTTGGCTTGCCATCCACGGCCGCAGCAAGCGTGGATCCCATCATCGCAAATTGACATAATGTTTCTGGGCTCGCATCGACATTGGCACCTACATCTAATACGCGCACACGCCTTAATTCATTATTGGCGGGTAATGCACATATAATCGCCGCGCGATTGATGCCCGGTAATGTTTTTAACACAAAATGTGCCGTCGCCATTAATGCGCCCGTATTGCCTGCGCTGACACAAGCCTGAACTTTTTGTTGTTTTACTAGATTAATTGCAACGCGCATAGACGAATCTTTTTTATAGCGTAGCGCTTGCGTAGGCGATTCATCCATACTAACAACTTCCGAGGCATGCTGAAGCGTTAAACGAGAACCAGCGTTATTTTTATAGCGAGATAAATAGAGTTTAAGGATATGCTCGTCGCCAACTAAAACTACATGCAAGTTGGGATGTTTTTCAAGCGCTCTTAACGCACCAGGCACAACAATGTCTGCTCCATTATCGCCGCCCATGGCATCAATTGCAATTCGAATTTCGCTAGACATTAACTTTCATCTTCAGCCTGATCTTCCTTCGGCTGGATAACTTGACGACCACGATAAAAACCACCCGGCGTAACATGATGCCTACGATGTGTTTCACCCGTGGTTTCATCTACCGTTAATGCCGCCAGTTTGATGCCGTCGTGAGAGCGACGCATGCCGCGTCGTGACCTGGATTTTTTTGATTTCTGTACCGCCATAGCAATGCCCCTAAAATTTCAAATCGCAATAAATATGGACACGTAATACTATATATCATCGTTCAAGCTGTCAATGAAATATTTTTCGCTAACCTATTGATAAATATAGTGGTGTTATTTTAGCCAGCTCAGTAATTCGGAAATATCTGACAAACACCCCACTATTTTGTGCTCCATCAGCTCTTTTTTGTCTTGTACGCCATAGCTTGCTGCTAAGGCGTCTACCCCCGCATTAGCCGCTAATTGGAGGTCATGCACCGTATCGCCAATCATGAGAACTTTTTCGGGAAAAGTCCCCAAATGCTCCATAATTTCAAATAACATTTGAGGATTCGGTTTTGAAGGGGCTTCATCACCACATCGCGTGACCATAAACATCTCCTGCAACCCTAAATAATGTAATTCTTTATCAAAATAATCACGATTTTTCCCCGTTGCAACCGCTAGGATATAACCCAACGAATGCAACTGTTTTAACACGGTTTTGGCGCCCGTAAATAATACCGGTAACTGATGAAGTTCCAAACCATAATGACGACGGTACGCGGGCATGAATAAATCGCGGTCTTTTTGTGTTGCCTGTGGGAATAATCGATCCATCACTATGGTTGAATTCAATCCGATACAGCTTTTAATGATTTCTGGTTGCAAGTTTCCAAGTTTTAATTCGCGCGCCGCACCTTGTATGCTGTTAATAATACGTGCGCCAGAATCATATAAGGTTCCATCCCAATCAAAAACAATAACATCATATTTCATAATTAATCCAGATAATTAATCCAGTTGTTGTAAGACAGACATTAAATCTTCGTTAAGCGGCGAGTAAACATTAATTTTTCTATTTTTCCAATTAAATTCTAACCGTTCCGCATGTAAAAATAAACGGTGCAAATCGGCGGATTTCATCTTGCGATTAAATTCATGGTCACCATATTTGCTATCCCCCGCAATTGGATGTTGTGCATATTCGCTGTGTATACGAATTTGATGCGTACGACCCGTATGAGGCACAACTTGGACAAAATCAGCTATTTTAAAGCGCTTTTTAACATGAAATTCGGTAGAAGCTGTTTTCCCTTCCTCCGTTACAAGCGATCGGCGTTCACCTGACTGCAAAATATTTTTTTGCATATAGGTTTCAACCTTGGTATGCATTTTCTCCCAATGCCCTTTCGTTAAAGCGAGATATGTTTTTTTAATTTTACGTGTTTTAAATAATATATGTAATTCACGCAACGCATTCAAATTTTTTGCGATAACAACACAACCCGATGTGCCTTTGTCCAATCGATGTGCTAAACGTAAAAATATGTTTTGTGGGCGCAGCATGGCAACCACCTTCATCAAATCGTGCGTCAACGTGCTACCGCCGTGCACAGCTAACCCAGAATGTTTATTAATAATCAGTAAGTCATCGTCTTCCATGAGAATATGTTGTTCAATCAATTCTTGCAAGGATTGAGACGGAACATTATATTTTGGCTCATTGACCATGATCGGTGGTATTCGAATCTGATCGCCTGGTTTTAAATGATACAAGGGTTTGATACGCCCTTTATTCACCCGAACCTCCCCTTTTCTAATAATTCGGTAAATACGGCTTTTGGGAACACCTTTGAGTCGCGCGATCAAATAATTATCAATGCGCTGTCCAGCATATTGAGCATCAATGGTCACTATTTGTGTTTTTTTTGAAGGCATAAATTCTTTCGACAACTAAAATTTCCGTCTATCATAACAGAAAATTCATATAAAAATTGATGAGTTCACAAAATATTGCTATATTAGGTTCTGTAGAAACGAGATGAAATATTAATGAATAATCAATGAAAGACTTGATTTTGTATAACCTCGTTTTGAAAAGAACGATTTAAGTTTTTGATTTTTAATGAAAATCATAAAGATTTTAATATAATTTTGCGCTTACTTTAAGAGATAAGCAGGGAATTTACAGCATACAGATTACTGAAGTTACTAAAAATTGAATGTGTTATGTGTTTGATTTTTAAGGTATTTTTTAAAATACGGTTTTTTATGATGGTTAAAATGAGTATAAGCATTATCAGCGACATACAACTGATTCTTGCTCTTTCTATCATCTAATGTCCTTACTTCATTAGACATGTTCTGTTGCTCTCTCGACATCTGGTAAGCGCCTATTTGACTAATAGGTGGACAATTATGAGCAAAGATAACACAAAACGTATCCTGGTAAATAAAGGCAAAGGAGGCATGAACACCCTCCGAATCGCACGAGTTTCTGGCCAAACTTTAGAAGATCTCGAAATAGAAACCCCCAATAAACAACAAAATGTTGATAAAATTTTCAATGGTGAAGTAGTTAGCATTCAACCCAGTCTCGAAGCTGCATTTGTCAACTTTGGCGTCGGGCGAAATGGCTTTCTTCCTCTAAAAGAAATTGCACCCGAATATTTCCCCAAAAGCGTTAGAGATCATAAATTGGGGATTAAAGATGTGCTCTTCGTTGGGCAAAAATTACTTGTCCAAGTCAACAAAGAAGAACGCGGCAGCAAAGGCGCAGCGCTCTCTACCTATATTACCCTCGCCGGCGCCTATCTCGTGTTAATGCCAAACAATCCCAAAGCGGGCGGTATTTCAAGACGTATCGATGGTACTGAACGAGAGATGCTAAAAGACATATTCAGCAAATTAAATGTACCCGAAGGAACGGGCGCCATTATTCGCACTGCTGGCATGGGCAAAGCACTCGAAGAATTACAATGGGATCTCGATGTTTTATTGAATCTGTGGGAGGCTATTAAACAAGCCAGCAAAGGTCACGGGGCGCCTCATCTCATTCATCAAGACAATGATATGGTTACACGCACCTTGCGTGATCATTTAAGAGCGGATACCGAAGAAGTGCTCGTCGATGATAAAGAAACATTTGAGAAGGTTGTCGCATTTATTGAGCGAGTTCGTCCAGATTTTGTATCACGTGTTAAATATTATGATGACTCCGCCCCTCTTTTTAGTCGCTTTCAAATCGAAAAACAAATTGAAGCAGGATTTCAACGTAATGTCCGTCTTCCTTCTGGTGGTGAAATCGTTATTGATCGCGCAGAAGCGCTAACAGCCATCGATGTCAACTCGGCGCAATCGACGAAAGGTGAAGATATTGAAGAAACAGCATTACACACCAACATAGAAGCCGCTCGCGAAGTTGCTCGACAGTTGCGATTACGAGATATTGGCGGTCTTATTGTCATCGATTTTATTGATATGGACATTGAACCTCATCGTCAGGAAGTAGAAAATTGTTTATTGGATGCATTAAGCAATGATCGCGCACGCACACAAATACAACATATTTCGCGATTTGGCTTATTAGAAATGTCGCGCCAATGTTTACGTTCATCACTAGGTTCAACCGACCAAATTACTTGTCCCCGTTGTCATGGACAAGGCAGTATTCGAAGCGTTCCCTCTCAATCGATAACGCTGATTCGTTTAATCGAAGATGCCATTATGAAAGATGCGCCCGTACAAGTTCAATTACAAGTGCCGGTCGATGTGGCGACTTATATTCTGAACGAACAACATCAAACAATTAATGCGATTGAAAAAACACATAATATCACGGTTGTTGTCGTGCCAAACCCGCACATGCAAACGCCTGAATATGATATTACTTGCATCAAAAAATCGGGGCATCGTTCAACACATCGCGCAAGCTTTGAATTAGTTGCCTCACCAAAAAATGCAGGTTATGAACCCACAACGGAAGATGAAGAAAACAATATAGGAACCATGGAACCAGCCGTTAAAAATGTTTTACCACCCACGGCCGCGCCTGTTGTCCGTCGCAAAAATCCCGGATTCTTCAGACGTTTATTCAAACGTTTAGTTAAAAAAGAAGAGAACCCGACCTCTCCGGAGAGATATTCAAGAAATTCGCGTACCAGCCGATATCCCGATAAACGTTCGCGAGGTGGCTACAGAAAATCCCGACAAGGCTCGTCTTCTCGTCAAAATAATTACCGACGCAACAGTAATGATGGCGCTGGCAATGTTTCCAGCAATACGGGGAGTACGAACAATGTAACTCACGATCGAAACAATGGAAGCAACAGCAACATGAATAGACGTTCTTCCTATCATGATCGTGACCGAAAAAACAATCATCGTTCTCAACGACCGCGCCGCGACAATAGAAGACCGTATAATACTGATAAACCGCAATCAACCTCTGTTGAACAAGCGCAACGTGAACATCACATCGCCGCCATGAACAGCGAAAAGAAACCGGCTGATGGCCCTACATTACAACAAGTTGTCGATTCAGAGGTCAAGCCACATAAACAACCGGAACCCGTTAAAACACCTCCGCAAAAACAACCGGCTAAAGTAATCCCTTTTGTTGCGGATAATCTTAAAACAAAAGATGCTGAACAGTATCAAATGGTTGAAACGAAGAGAGGTGATTCAGAACAATAAATTTTTGTAACTATTCAGCACAAACAAGGAACGTCCATATTTTGGTGTTTTTGGGTGAAAAATCTCTTCAAAATGCTCATGTACTATCGTGTACACTCCGCTTTCTCATCG
>Ga0155284_180_pt2 | contig 13474 bp, 6 predicted proteins | sample RifCSPhighO2_02_FD_106252 | JGI IMG/M metagenome (GOLD analysis project Ga0155284, IMG submission 106252) | Gammaproteobacteria bacterium RIFCSPHIGHO2_02_FULL_42_13 | reverse complement strand
CCTAAAACTGCTCTTTCAGCAAGCGTAGCCCGCATGGAGCGAAGCGAAATGCGGGGAATAATGAGGTGAATAAATATTCCCGCATTCCGCTTCGCTCCATGCGGGCTACGCTAGCTCAGCACCAACCTACATTTTATTTAGCCCAACCTACTACCGCGCGCTGCTAATAATGAATCTCTCTCAGTGGCACCCTCTGTGTCTCTTGCTTGCCTCACTCCGCCCCGTACTGCTCTTTCAGCAGCATCAGCGAGTAATTCAGCACGAGGTCCAAAAAATTCGAAAGAACAAAAACCCGCACCTTCAATCCACTTAGGTATAGCAGGACGCGGCGCTCTCGAACTCGCCGCTCGAACTAATTCCGTATACTGCTGTTCTGCTGCTGCTGCACGCGCCAACCTAGATGCTCGAGCTGGTACTTGTAACTCATCATTAGAAGCTGCTGCATCGGGATCCAACACTGACTGCAATAGCGAAAGCCCAGCAGCCCTACGCCCACCACCAAGCCTTCGTGGCGCAACCTGCACGCCGGGTGGTTCCATACATTTACGCAATTGCGTCGTCACTAATGCAAACATTGAACCCACTGCGACAACCACAACGGGTTGACCAAACGCTTCATTGCGCGCTTGCGTGTACGCGCTTGTTAATATCTGCATAACGGCATCGATAATACCAAACGATACCGTTGGCATGGCAACGCCTAATGCTGTCGCTAATCTTTGTGGTAAATCAAGATAGCGCGCATCATTTTCAAACGCCGCACGTAATTGTGATGGATCGATCAACACGGCAAAATCTGGATCCGATGCGGCCACTGTTCTTAGCCAATCGGCCTGCGAACCACTTGTCGATAACACGACAATTTGCGCCACAAACAATAACATCGCGCCAATATTCCAACCATTATAGGAACCATCGGGATGGCGTGTGATTCGACGGAAAACCGTATTGTACGTATGAGCAGGACGAGCAGCAACTGCAGCTTCACCATCTTCTACATCTGGAGCATCTTTAAGCCTATCACGCAAATTCGCATGCTCTTTCAAACCGAGCGCAGCGCCAACTAAAACATAAACACCATTAATGACAACAAACAAAATATTCCACCCACCCGTCTGCATCACATCGCCAAGCGCCACACCACTTGTATCACGATAGCCTGCGTATGTTCCATTAATAGCGGCTTCTTGCTGCTGATAAACAAATGCCGCATTACCTGTATCGTAAATATCACCGACAGGACGAATACTCGCTGTGGCCAGATTATTCAAATAATACCATACGGCCAATTGCAGCGCCACGAAAACTGGAATCATGCGAGGAATGACATTGTGAAAAACTATTTCACCGTCTTTACCATGACCAACATTTGGCACAACCTTGCCAGCATCGTCTCTAAAAATGTCTTTTTCCCAACGTCCAGCAGCAATTTTTAGTGCGCGACGATGTAATGTCGAATGGAGATTTCCCGCAGATCCAATAACCACAACAGCATCAGCTGCCGCCGCAAGAGGAATGACCCAGCTATCCACCAAAGCATGACCCGCAATGTTTTTCACAAATCGACCAACAGCAAAAATGCCACCACGACGCCCCTCACCCGCGGGTGCGTCTCCTTCATCCACAGCAGAACCATGGCTTGACGGAGACAGAGAACGTGGCCGAACAGGCAGCAAGGGAAGACTAGAATCATCACCCTCGGTCGCTAATGGGGCAGAAGCACCACCACCGCGACCACCTCTAAGCATACTAGCAACACCGGCAAGCGTCATGCGAGACGGTGGAATATGAGGTATCCGAGGGCGGTCGTGAGGCATATCAGCCACACCAGCCGCATCACCACCACCAGCACCACCACTAGGCAACAGCTCCTCATCATCACTACTAATAATTGGCATAATTTTCTCCTTTCTTATTTGTCAAAAACGGTTACCCTTAAAAATTCTGCTCAAATCGTATCTAATAAACCTTAAGGAAATCTTAAGAGATAAAAAAAACCCAATTTAATTACATCGCAAGCGAAGGTACCACAACAGGTTTTGCTGCCAATGCCAAAATTTGTTCCGGATCAACTTTAAAATTCGTGCAAAATTCGCGCAAACAGTCTTTAGCACGCCCACTCCATGGCGCCACAACAACAACTGCCGTCTCCGTTGGGATGCGATCCAATTCCGCACCCAAACGCAAAATAGCTTGAAAATCATTATTTTTCCACGCGGCCATTAACGACTCGATCAGCTTATCATGCTGTCCGCCTAATACATCCGACAAACGCGCATAATATAATAACAACATGTTTTTAATCGCTGGAACGCGATGTACAAAACAAATGGCACCGTTAGTTTGAACGCTTGGCGGAAAAATAAATTTCCCCCAGAATACAGACGCAAATAAATAAATCACACTCGCATGCGGTACATGTGATTGTGATTTTCGCAATTCCACAAACATATCGCGCGGCGCATCGATATCAATATTGCGATTCAAATACAACTCCACACAACCTTTCATAAATTTAAATACAGCATAATGATGCGGATCGCGACACGCTAACTCCAACCTTGACAATTGCTCATACCCTTCCTGCAAAGAAGGCCGCACGATATCACCCTCCAATCCTTGCGCGCACAACAAGCCAAAAGCACGCTGCTCAGAAACGGATTCTTTCTTACGTTTAGCGACCAACAAATTTAACAATGCAGGCAAAAATTCTAGTGTAGAAATATGCGTTTGTAATAACTCAACAGCCGTCGGGATGGCCGCGCTACGTTCTACCATTTGATAACTCCTCGTATCGCTGCGCTGCTCTGCCGCTTCGATATTCGCATTATAAGCTCCTGCTGAAACATCCCATCCTTTTTCCACTAATTTTGAGATGGGTTGTTCAGATTTCCACAACATTCTGCCATACTTATCGCGATGCTCCACATCTAATTTTAATGCTCTTCCACCAATCTTATTGGCCTCTGCGGTATATACCGCACAACTATACTGTTTTACCGCAAACCACATATTTAAAAGCGTTTTTTTGCGTGAACCGGACGACACCTCTTCAACGTCAAAATCAACCTCGTCTAACGTCGGATACCGTCCCACTTGATCCTCAAACGCAAGATACGTTTGAATCAACTCATCAACCACTCCCGTGCGATCGCAACCCGATTTACAAAATATATGCGGCGACTCACCGATTAAGTTTTCAAGCAATATCATGCGCACATGAAGTTCAAAGATATAACGATCTTCTTTATATTTTTCACCTTTTTCTAAAAACAATTCTTGTGTTTGAACAAATAAAGACAAAATATTATATCGTTTTCGTTTGATGGGATCGTCCTGCGCAAGCCGTGCCTCTGCTAATTCCCTTATATATAGCATCAAATCTGTTTTTTGTGTCAACCAATTTTCAAGCGAATGATCCTCGCGCAAAGAACGGAAAATATTAACGAGTTGAGAATCAGGCGCATCAGGTGGCCTATCATCATCAACGCCCTCAGGATCATGGGCCACGCTCTTCTGCTCTTGTGATATTACATAATCACAAACCGAGTTTATAAATAGCCCATACCCCACCTTGTTAATCTCTGCCTCTTCTTCGCCAACCACCCAATTACGACCAACATTGCAACCATACGTCATTAACCGAATACTAACCGGCACCACTTCTCCGTTTAACGTAATACATTCTTTCCTCCGCGCCCATGCTTTAACGGCTTCCCAAATATCGAGGATCTGCGGCGTCTCAGGATCCCGATCCAACACTCTCTCGGCGTGCTGAATGGCTCCACCTGCCCAGTGCGTCGTCAGCGTTAAGAGCGAATGCAATGCAATGGTAAAACCCTTCGTAGAAGGCATCCAACCCTCTTTGAATAATCGATCACCGATATTTTTCGCTACTTGAAATAACATCCGTTCAGCCATCGCCCGTCGTGCTGTTTCATCCTCAACATAAAGCGACGTTAATGACGTGCTACGCGAACCAACGAATAATGGTTTTTGTTGCAATGCATCTACATAGCGCACAGATGAAAACGTCGCCCAAACAAAATTTGCAACCCCTTCAAGATGCCGCACGGATGTTGGAATCGTACAAACGCCACGTTGATCTAGAACAACATGCAAGTCCCAAGGCGCTGGATTGATTGGGACAAGTGACTCCTTCACCTGCGCATCCGTCAAATAACCGATCGGTTCATGATAATTAATATATTGTTGATTTCTCAAATAAAAACGGTGCAACCAGGCAGGTCGAGAAGACTCAATGTCCAATTGCTGATCCGTGTTTTGTAATCTTGCCAGCGCGGTTTGATAATCTGGAAAAACGTTAGGCTTTAAAAATAATAAAATAATATCATCACGCAAATTATCTAAGATCGTTTGAAACGGTTTAAAATCAGGCACTGCGTCATCCCGCCCTACACCATACGAATCGCGTAGCGTTTCAATTGACCCAAATGCCCCTCGAATTTTTTGACGACATTCGTATCTTAAGATTTCTATTGCTTTATATTCACTATCTGTGAAGCATTTCACATGTCTTAAAATACGTTCGGCTGATAATAATAAATGATCCGCGCGACGTATTAAATCACTCGGTTTAATGCCATTATACGCGCCCGGCGCGAAATCACGAACAATTATTGGCAGTGATTTATCCACAACAACCTGATGTACCGCCATGTGGCATACCTCATCTTCGGGCGTTGTTAAATCGCGACGCACCGATTCGCCGGGCACTAAACAGGCCTGTAATAACTTACGAAATTTCATGATTTAATTCCGCCCTAAAGATATGCCGGGAATCGGCTCGGGACTTGTATCTATCTGCATCTGCTGTAACATGCGCGCTGCTTTTACTCGAAAAATTTCTTCTTCTTCGGATACTGATTTATAATCGCTCATCACATGGGAACGATACTCTTCTATCATCTCTGTTAGACCAGGACACTCTTCTGTTGTAATGTCTGCAATACCAATCATTGTACCATGGTCTATGCATGTCCATGTTGAGCCCTCAACTTTAAATCGATAACCCGCCCTCAACATGGTATCTACCTGGATCAAAAAATCCAATCCAGCGCTTAAAGCAACTAAATAAGATTCATCCAATGCCTCTTTATGCGCCTGATATATTTCATATAAATTTGTAATATACCGACTAACCGACGCCTTATAATCGTCGCCTTTTAATTTATCCCATTCGCCCTTCTGATAAGGTTCCAGATATAATTCTAAATACTGCACATTCAATTGCGCGACGGGATCCCCTTCTGCCATTTGCTTAAAAACCTGAAACAACTGATCAAGCGGCATTGATAAGCTCGGGTAATCCTGGATCACCGCAGCAAACTGCGATCTAAGCATTGGTAAAAAAATACGGGGATTCAAATACGCCAACCATCCCTCACGAGGATCTTGTTTCATATAAGCGTTAAAATATAAATGCATCTGCAATCGACAGGTTTGTAATGCATGGGGCTCCGTCCCCCTGCCTAAATAAACTCCCGTCACCGCAGAAAAATTTTTCTGCAAGTCGCCCATGCAATAACCCGCCGATTCACAAACCGCTTCCAAATCAAGATCTCGTTGTGCATTTAATATAATGAGATAAAACTGTTGCAATAGCGCATCTTTGGGTGCCAACTTAAATTCACTTAATCGTGTCTGCTGTTCAAAGGATAATTTTTGTCGATCACTTATTTCGAGGGAGCATAAAAATGCGATGCGGCGTTGCGCGCGCGGCTCAAATGCTGAGATCGCGTTTTGAAAAGATATACCTAAATTATCGTGCGTTGTCTTCAGCCGACTGAGATATTTTTCAATCTTTTCCCTATCCGACAACCCCGCCTTAACACAATCGTCAAATAACGCGAGTAAATTCAATTTGGGGAGATCACGCCCTGTATACTGTGGCATTTCAACAGCAACCGTTGCTAAAAAATCTAATGCAGCCTTCAATGCCCGTTGTCCACTCATCGGCTCACATTTGTCAACGTCGGGCGCATATCCTTCCGGCACGCGACCAAGCACTTCCGTTAAATGATCTGCAGCGAGAACCAATCCACGACGTAAATATAAAACGATCAACAGTAAAATATTCGCACGATCCACGCCCGTAGCTGAACGTAAATTTCGTGTCAAAAACAGAATATACGCATTATCTGATAGCACCGTATCAATATCTTCAGGCTTATATCTGCTAATCGCATCACACAATTGTTCTATTTTTCTTGGTTTTTTTGGCATAATCTTATTCCTAATTAAATTCCGGCTGTATATGGCACGCCAGCCGCTGGCTCCGGTGTTGTCGCCTGATCATAAAGATATTTAATGGCATCACAACGCATGGACAAGCGCAATACCGCAGATGCATCATCCAAAAACATATCATCCACAGCGGCACATAAATTTTGAAGTGCACCGACCCAGTCGAGCGGTTTCACTGATGATGCTTCGTGCTGTTCCGTAATGCGTTGTGCCAAACTGAATTGAGCATTCGCTGGCACTTCTATTAATACTTTTAATAAATGACGCGCGATTCCTAACATCGGCTCTTCTGATGAATCCCGACAATCATCAGTGGCACCGCCTGCGCCAGCACCACCAGTTGTAACACAACTTGATTTAGCAGTGGTCTCCGGAAGCACGGCACTTAACTGTGATAAATGCCGCATACATTCCAACCACTCCTCTTTCGGCATCGGCTTGCCGCCCAGTGTTGAAAAACGATATATCCAATACATGAATGTCCCTTCTAAGAAGTCCATCGCGCCCTCAGCACGCCATTTTCGGATCGCCTTCTGTTGTAACCGAGGATCGCGCGCTGCCTCACAATAAAGATGCCAAGATTGAATAGGGTGAAACGATGTGCGCGCAATCAAACGATCCAGCGCAATGCATATTACACGCCTTGGCAATTGTTCACGAACCAGCGATAGATCTTCAAGCAATTCTCTCTTCACCGCCGCTTGTAATCCAAGATCTTTAATATTCTTGCAAGCCTCTTCAATTTTGCCATGCAATCCTTTTTCCGTCTCAAGCGCATTTCTAAACTCGCGTAAATCTTGTGGATTTTCAACTCGCTTCTCACCCAGACGCTCCTGACTATCTACATAGTCTTCTAGTTGCTGAATCAAAGCTGCTCGAATAGGATCGTCATATGCATATTCGCTATACCATTTCACCAAATTAAAAACAGCATGTCGCAAGTACACCAAGCAATTTTGTCCCGCAGCAAAACCCGCGGTTTGCCATAATTTTTGAAGCACGGGGTTAGCTTGAACCGCATTATAAAATTCCATACAAACAGGCACACCCACTTCTGGCAGACACGCAAACAACTTGATCCTCATTGCTGTCCTCCCCGATCCTTCTAACCCGAGCAATTGTATTAATAGCGATAAATCTTTTCCCGGCGTCGCATCAAATATAAATTTTGCTGCTGCTGATTTTTGGTAGGGAGCTAAGAGAACTATCTCTGTTTTAAGCGGACTAAAATATGCATCATTAGATAATCTGGAAAACTCATCTGCGACACCTGCATCGACTCCCGCTACAAGAGTTGACAAGCATAATTGGTGTATATGATCAAAAACAGCAAACAACATCGGTTTGTTTTCTCTGTATGTGCCCACAGCCTTCGCTAACACTTGTCCGTAAGACTCGTTACCTAATTGTTTAAATATCGCGACACATACCTCGGCAGGATGGCAAGATAATTCTTTCTGCTCAGGGGAAAAAAGCACTGTCAACATATACCGATAATAACTAAGTTGGTCAACCAAGGTAGAATATTGCATCGCATCCCAAGGTACCTCATCAAACTCACCCAAAGCAATTTGTGTCTCTCTCGCAACATCAAAACCATATTGACGACTCAAAGTCTGAATATTTTTTTCAAGTTCGCCCGATAAAGTTTGCTGGCAATACTCCCTCACTTTCGCCAAATCCCACTGACCCGTAAAACGTTTCTGCAGGCATTCTTGTAATTGCATCGCCACCCGAACATATCGCGATGCCCGCGCTTGAGAGATCCCGTGTTCGCTAATCTCTTTTAACATATTACTCAAACGCAACCATAATGGCCCTTCTTCTTGCGCGATATCTCTCAATTGTTCTGCCCGGCCTAAAAGCAAGCTCATTGGAAAATCAACGCCCGGTCGCGACATGATATCCTTGAGCGATACTATAAAAAACGAAATCTGCTGCGGTAATTCTCTAACCGCGTCGACTTTTGATTCTCTTTGAATTAAATCCCACATGCCGGCAAATTTATCTTGATATAAATCGAACTGTTTTTTTTCTTTTAACTCCAACTCCAATTCCAAATACACCTGACGACATAATGCAAATGCACCACGCATCAGTGCGACGGGCACTGTTTCGGCTGACGCAATGATATGTCCCAAAACATCTTTATCCTCACTCCACTGTACAGCGCCATCCGCCACACATGTATCCACGGATTTATATGGCGTGAGTTTAAATTGATTTTCTTCTTTACGCTCTTGGATCAACCCACGCAAATGCGCGACACCAAATTCGTCTGGATCATATTCCTCTATGCCCTGTGCCTTCAGCGCACATCGCGCGTCATAAATTCGCAACCCTGCGCGTGCGGGAATCGCATCAATCAATTTCCATCGATACAATAAGCTAAAAAATAAATTAATCGAAAGATGCACTTCGGCTAATTGTTCAGCAGGCAAACAATCGCCTAAAGCATCATCTAATTTTAAGTAAGCATCTACGTTATAAGGATCTGCCAGTATTTCATCCAACTGTTGTGCAATCGCTGGATGACTGCCATTATACTTATTATGCAACCATGTTCGAGCCGATCGATAAGCCGGCCCTATAATTTGTTTAACTTTGTCTCTATATTGCCGTAAACGCTCCTCGGTTTGGTCTTCTCGATGAAATTCCTTCAATGCTTCATCCACCGTATCCATAGCTGCCAAATTAAAAACGGTGGAAAACGCTTCCATCCATACGTAGACGGTAACTTCTTGCTTGAGCTGACCTGCGATATGCGCAAACAAATCAAACAGAGGATGCACGGGCAAACCAATTTGCGCGACGGCCGCTTTTAACTCTTTTAATCCAAGTGGCGGCGGCATGCCTCTATCGCACGCGACTAATTTAGCAAACTGATCCTGAAATAAAGCGACAGCATCAGTCGTAATCCGTTTAATATAATCAATGCGTGACGACCCTCCAGGGTAAGCGATTCTAAAATACATCTCTTTGTTAATGGTGCCATTCTCTAAAATAGAAAATCCTTTGAGCAAATAACGCAAGCCTAATTCAAGATATTTTTTTGGTTGCGCAGGATGCGTTTTCGCCATATTAAAAAATTGCTGCGCCACAGCAACACATTGATAATATGCATTCGTTTCTAATTGTATCTGTGCTGGCACGGCTGCCGATATTTCAGCGGTCATATCTGCGGCCTCAAGCCTCCGATCTACCACTCGTTGCTTTAAAACACATTCAGCTTCCGCAAAATCACCCAACTGTGGTAAAAATTCTCCAGCGCCGTAAAAACCATCCTGTATTAAACTCAAATCATGATGACATGTAACAAGGTGAAAACGAACAATATCAAGTAAACACTGTAACGCAGAAGAAGGCAATTCAGCGTCACCAACGAATGGCTCAATCCCATCTTTCTCGTCATCCCATATTTTTTTAATCATCGCAGACGTCAGTTGTGAATCGACCGAAAATAATTGAACACCAAAATTAAAAAATTGTAATAACGCGTCACTCAACCCGTTAAACTGTCGCTCCCTTAATTTTTGCTGAACAATCCTCGCCACATAGGTCAGAATGATTTCTAATCGAGATGCTGTCATTTCTGATGCACGCCATGCTGTCGATAGCGTACGCATAAAAAAATGTTTAGCCATTTTCTGAGGTGCTGCGCCAGCACCTCCACCAGCCATAGGTGCGACTACGCCATATTCATCTCCGCCCGAATGATTTTCTAATAAAAAAGTCTGCAACATCTCGGGCGAGGATACTATTTTCACTAAATAATTGGCACCCTTGAGCTCCGGCTGATCTTCCGACTGAATCAAAGCCTTACAGTGATTGAGCAAGTAGGCTAAAGCCAACGATGGCTCAGATAAGCCCTCTCCTTCCTCAAACTCATATTTTATTCCCCATATGTTTTCTAATTCAGACATATCGCGCACAAGAGACCGTTGCGCTTCGGGAGAGAACTTGGTTTTTTTTGCTGCTAAATCATGCTCCAGATATGCTAGCAAAAAAATCAAATAATCTGGCATACGTCTTATCTGTAATGGCTCTTCAGACTCTGCGGGCACAGCTCCACCGGCTGACTCATATCTGGGTACCGATAACCTATAATCTTGATAAGCACGGGTTAAACAATGTAGCGCCATGGGCAAATTTGGCAGTAACACTGGTGCTATTCCTTTTCTTTTGCCAATCGTATCGCCACGAAAATAAATAAAAGCTGCAAAACATTCAATCTCAACCAATTGAGCGGGCGTAAGCGAAGGCGCTAATAATAGTAAGCGCAAAACGCGCAAGGCTTTAATGGGATTACTGTCTTGACTCGCCCGTTTGCCATAAAATAATATGCGCGCCCACGTTATTAACGTTTCATATGATAGCGATTCCAATTCGATTAGCTTATGCGCATCAAAAATATACGGGTACACTTTGCCTAAGCCGCCATGATGATATTTTCTTTTCAACTGGGCAGCTAACTGTTTTGATAATTCATCGACACCTGCAAGATATTCCTGATTAGTTGCCGCATCAAAAAGACAGCGCGCCGGTGGTAATGGTTTTTCGACATTAGTAATATCTTCAACATTCAAATGATCAAGTGAGGTTTTCGGCATTAAGAAGATCCTTTTTTCTTTGTATTAATCGTAAGGGGAGAGATTTCTCCTCCCTATGGTCGTCGAAATGACAAGCATAAACCCGTGTCATTTCGAGGAGCGATAGCGACGAGAAATCTCATCATAAAATAATTGGCTGAATTGTAAAGCAAAAAACTTAAGGAAATCTTAAGAGATCATATTTAATTTATCTTTTTGTGAATTTAAGATGCACTTTATCGGCCCAAATGAGCGTCGATGAATTCTCGATACACCAAACTCAGCTAAAGCCGCTACATGCTGCTTGGTTGGATAACCTTTATGCAATGCAAAGCCATATTGTGGATAAATTTTATCCATTTCAATCATTTCACGATCGCGCAACACCTTTGCAATGATCGATGCTGCGCTAATCGCGGGCACGGTTTGATCACCTCTAATAATCGCACGCACTAAACAAGGCAAGACGGGACAACGATTTCCATCGACTAACACTTCAGTCGGCGACATGGATAAATTATGGACAGCTCGCTGCATTGCCAATAAACTGGCTTGCAAAATATTGATTTGATCGATTTCATAAAACTCCGCTCGACCAAAGGCAAAACAGAGTGCGCGTGATTGAATAATTTCAGATAATTCTTCACGACGTTTTTCAGATAACTTTTTAGAATCCTTTAACCCCTCTATCGGTTTATGAGGATCCAAGATAACCGCCGCCGCAATTACGGGTCCTGCTAAGGGCCCGCGCCCCACTTCGTCAACACCGGCAATTAATTGCATGTAAAACCCCTTGTTTTTGCCCTGTCATCCTCGGGATTTTGCGCAAGCAAAATAGCCGAGGATCCATTCCTAAATAAACATCGATCTTGTTATTTGAGCTATGGATCCCCGGCTCATGCGCTTCGCGCATGCCCGGGGATGACAAATGCATTCAATATATACTCCGCCGCCTTCATGCTTGCATCCTGTTTTAGCAATTGGTGCAACACTAAATACGTCTGTGTTAACTCGCGACATAATCCGGCATCATTAAAATAATGCAACACCGCCGCGCTTAAATTGCTGGGCGTTACATCGTTTTGCAAAAACTCCGGCACAATTTTTCGGTTCGCAATTAAATTCGGTAACGAAAAATATTTAATCGTTATTAAACATCTCGCTATAAAATAATGAAAACGACTCAACCGATACGCGACCACCATCGGTCGCTTCAACAACATCGCCTCTAAGGTCACTGTCCCGGATGCCAATAAAACAACATCCGATGCTAACATCACTTCTTGCGATTGTTGATCGAAAATTTTAATCGACAAATACGGTGCAGCGCTTTTTAGATAGGTTTCAAATTGTGCGCGACGCGATGCGTTGATCATCGATGTAACCACGACTAAATGCGGCATGCGATTCAAACATAAACGCGCTGTCTGAATAAATATATTCGCCAGCTCTTTTAATTCCATCTGACGACTACCCGGCAAAATGGCTAATATTTTAGCGTCTTTTGATAATCCTAATTTTTCACGCGCTTGCATTTGGTCAGAGTAAAGTGGTATTTGATCAGCTAATGGATGTCCCACATATTGAACAGGCACTTGGTGTTCTTTATAAATCGTTGTTTCAAATGGCAACAGCGTTAGCATCAAATCAACGGCACGCTTAATTTTATGAATACGTCGCTTGCGCCACGCCCAAACAGAGGGACTGACATAATGCACCGTTTTAATGCCCGCTTTTTTTATCACCCGCTCAATGCTCAAATTGAAATCCGGAAAATCAATCCCCACAAAAACATCGGGCTTTGTTTTTAATACATGTTTAATAATCCCTCGGCGTATCCGCAATAAACGCGGCAAACATTTTAACGGATCAATAATACCCATCACCGACAAATCTTCGGTTGCGTATAATGCACAACAACCCGCTTCAATCATCTTCGACCCCGCAATCCCTTCGATCACACAATCGGGACGCAAGCGACGTAATGCATGTATCAGATCGGCACCTAGAATATCACCGGATGATTCGCCCGCGAGAATAATGATATGTAGTGAAGAGTGAGTCATGTTGCGAGTTATCTCAGAATACCGTGCAAAGAACGCTGCAATGCTTCAATATAAAGCGCAATCTCCGGACAATCATCTAACATGGTTTGCAATTTTGGAATCGCTTGTTCGATGGTTAAGCCTTCCCGATAAATAATACGATACCCGCGCTTTAAAAATTGAATCGTTTCTGCGCTAAAACCACGGCGTCGCAACCCCACCGTATTTAACCCAAAGGGTTTGGCATAGGTGTCTTTAGAAACCGCCACTTTAGTAAAAGGCAACACATCCTTCATCACTAAAGAAGCGCCCGATAAAAAACTATGTTTTCCTAATCGACAAAATTGATAAATCGCCGAAAATCCACCCAACACAACATAGTCATCGACCTCAACATGCCCCGCCAACGAGGCATTGTTCGCAAAAATAGTATGATTATGAATATGACAATCATGCGCGACATGTGTATACGCTAAAAACAAATTATCATTTTCGATGGTCGTCACGCCGCCGCCTTGCACAGTGCCGCGATTAATGGTGCAAAATTCACGAAACGTATTACGATCACCGATA
>Ga0155284_129_pt1 | contig 13670 bp, 13 predicted proteins | sample RifCSPhighO2_02_FD_106252 | JGI IMG/M metagenome (GOLD analysis project Ga0155284, IMG submission 106252) | Gammaproteobacteria bacterium RIFCSPHIGHO2_02_FULL_42_13 | reverse complement strand
TAATGTAAAATCGCGTCGCATCGCATCTTCTTCGATGGTGCCGTAAACATTATCGCGCACGATGACGCCGTTTTTGGTATGCCCTTTGTCTTCGGATGCGCCTTCGTGACTCGCGCGAAACGTGGCGACTTCAATGATCTCTCGTCCAAAATAAACATGTGCCAAGCGGAAGCGTCGTCCGATTAAGCGGCAACGACGAAAGAGTTGTCTGACCTGGTTTGGCAATGCATTGGTCGCAACGTCAAAATCTTTAGGTATTTGGTGAACCAATAAATCACGCACACAGCCCCCAACCAAATAGGCTTCAAAACCGGCTGCTTTTAGATGCTGAATAACGGAAATCGCATTCGGTGGAATATTTTTGCTCGCAATATGGTGCGCCTGATAGGGGATTATTTTCCGAATTGGCTGTATTTTGCTCATGATTGTCCTGCGTTTATTCCGTTGCGTTATTCTTATTCATTCCTTGTGATCCATTTTTTGTTGGATATAATAGCATCACTAGTTAGGTTTATTCCACTTAAATATGAATATGCTCCCTTCGTCTAGTGGTCTAGGACGTCGCCCTCTCACGGCGGGAACAGGGGTTCGAGTCCCCTAGGGAGCGCCAAAATGTAAAAGCCTGCCTTTAGGCGGTTTTTTTTACATTTTTTTGAGCATGCCTTGGGTTCTTAAGTTTTCCTTAAGCTTTCTGCGCTATACTTCTATTAGAGGGTATAAATTGGAGCCTTTAATAGCATGAAACGCGTGGTTGTTAACATACAAAATCATCCCGAGAAGGGTGACTATGTTTTTTTAATTCCCGAGAATCCGCGAGAAGGTGATCGAGTTGTTTGGTTTTCGAATCGAGATTTTAGTTATAATCTGATCAGATTGAGAGAAGAAGAGATTAAAGAAAAAGCCATTTTGCGAGGATTATTTTCTTCAGGCGACACATATACTCGACTAAAATGGTTAACATTTCATCCCGGTCAGATTCCTACATCAGGACTATTAGTACAAGAACTTTTGGCCGGATCGAAAAGCAATCCAGATAGTGTGGTTGAAAAATTCAGCATAGACCCAGAATTAAAAAAAGTTTTTCAGCCTATTTCTTTAGGGATAGGTCATTATGTTTTATTGGTTTTTGAAAAGGTATCCGATCAAGAAATTTCAATTTCAATGGTTGACTCGGTGAACGTTGCGCGTTCTTCTGGTGCTAGGGAGATAAGGGAATATTTATTGACAAGGTTGGTTAACGCATTGAATAGTAATGTCACTGAGTGTTTATGGTTTCATTTTTCGACAAAGCAAAAGATTTATCAGCCGATTACACAACCTGGCGATAATTCTTGTGGTGTATTCACGGTATTCAATGCACTCATGTTGGCAGGGCATACACTACCTGATTGGGTGCTGGACTGGCCCTATGATATAACGGGTTCTCGCCAGCTTAGTGATGAAGAGCGCGATCGTATGGTGGGCTATATGCTTTTAATGACACAAACAGGTCGGCCAGTGTCGCCTGAGGGGTCTTTAGATATTTTATCACATGATGCGAATGATCCAGCTGTACACGTGATTACGGGCTTGGATCCTCTTTCGCGGTCAACCGAAGAGATTGTTACGCAAGCGGTTCATGGGTTGACATACCTCCCAAGCTCCTATGCAGGTGAACCAAACAAGGATGTGCAAATATTGATTCGTCCAGAAGAGTCGTATGGAAAACCACAGGTTTTTGTCGCTCCTGCTGCTGTTGCTCCTGCTGGTGGTGCTCCTGCTCCTGCTCCTGCTCCTGTTGCTCCTGCAGCACCACAGCCTTCGTCATTGGCGCCGATATCAACATTAAAAGCTGAGCTACATACTGTTGTAGAGTATAAGCAAAATATGCCTGGTTTTTTTAAAGATATTGGTATTTGTGCTGGAATTGGGGGTGCGGCGGGGGCTGTTGTGGGCGGAGCGATAGGCATACTTTTATTGGTTACACCTCCCGGGGCGCTTGCTTTATCAATTTTGGGTTTGACCGCTTTTGTTGCATCTCTCACAACAACAGAATTTGTTGCGCTTTCTGCACTCGCTGGGGTTGTTGGCGCAAGTGTTTGTTCTGGTGGTGGTGCGACTATTGCGCGATGTGTTGTTGGGGAAAAAGCACGGCAGGTTGGGCCAAATAAAATGTAGCGAAGCCCAACAGGAATAATTTGCTGGGCCTTACGGCCCAACCTACCTACTCAATTCCTGTTAACTTCCCATCAATAAACGTCAATTGGATCGTCGCATTTTGTCCGTTTGGGTATGTGATGATCGTTTGTGTTTGATCGGAACCGTCAGGTTGTGTGATCGTTTTTTTAATACTGGGTTGTTTGCAAAATTGATACAATAAATTTGGGCTGTCACCTTTTTTCAATTGAACGTCGGGGCGGCAGGGGGGCGTTTGTCCTGATCTTGCTATGTTCGTCGCTTTATTGTCGATAAAAGTGACGATCAGGGCATTTTTTTGCGGTTCGGCGGGTACAGAATTAGGCTTGTAATTATAGGTCCATTGTTCTGCTTTTTGTGTTTTTTGATTGGGGATTATTTTTGTTGTTGTGGTTACTGGTGTGCCGCAATTGGTTTGTACTTGTTCGAGTGAATTGCCAAGGCTTACATACTGATTTGTTTTGTTGCAGAAAAAATAAGAAGCCGCATAAGCGACTGGAGTGATCAGTATTAATGTTAATAGTAATATTTTTTTCATTTATTCTATTGCAACTAATTTATCATCCATAAAAATTAATTGGCTTGTGCCTGTATCGCCATTGGGATAGGTTAATACGGTTTGTTCTTGTTTGGGTCCGGGTGCTGCATGATTGCCTATTTTTTTTAATGTGGGTTCTTTACAAAGTTTGTAAAGTAAATCTTGGTTGTCGCCTAAGTTAAAGGGAGTGCTTGTGTTGCACTGCGTCGTTTGTTTAACGTTTTCGCCATCGACTTGTATGTGAATGGCTTTGTCGTTTACAAAGGTGACGGCGAGCGATTCTTTATTTGTGTTGGGATCGTTATAGATCCACTGCGCGATTTTTTCATTGTCATGTGTTTTGATGGTTCGGAGCGTTTTCGCAATCGGTTCGCCGCAAAGAGTTTTCACTTCATGTATCGTATCGCCTAAACGGACGTAGTTATCATCATTATTGCACAAAAAAAGCGAAAAGGCCTGAGACATTGGTAACATCAATATCAAGGTGAACAGTAATAATTTTCTCATCTTAATAATCCTTTTGATTAACGTATATAACAGCGTATCATTAATCATTTACCGTATCAATTAGCTCTGAGCTGCTGAAAGCCGCGCTGTGACTGAGTTTCCGCAGCTCAGAGCTGTACACGCGAGGGGTTGCCATGATTCGCCGCATGACGAAGGACGATGTTGAGATTATAGCCAAAGAAAACAAATATCATGGATATTTTAAAATCGATAGTTATCAGATGCGTTATCGCTTATTTGAAGGCGGTTGGGGGCCGGTGGTGAATCGTGAGCTTTTTGAGCGCGGACATGCCGCGGCTGTTTTGCCTTACGATCCGATTTTAAGAAAAGTAATTTTGATTGAGCAATTTCGTATTGGCGCGATGCAAGATAAAAAAAGCCCTTGGTTGCTTGAGGTGGTGGCAGGAATTTTAGAACCTCATGAAACACCTGAGCAATTGGCGGCGCGCGAATCCAAAGAAGAAGCCGGATTAGATCTGTTGGAATTAACACCCATTTGTAATTTTTATGCGAGCCCGGGTGCTTGCACAGAAACCGTGGCCTTATTTTGTGGCCGTATCGATGCGACAAATGTTGGCGGCATTTATGGCATAAAAAATGAGGCTGAAAATATTCTGGTGCATGTGTTGGATGTCGAAGAAGCGTTTCAGTTATTGCACGATGGGTCGGTGACGAACATGACGGCGATTATTGCATTGCAGTGGTTGGAAATAAAATTATTAACGCAAGTTCCGGATAAGCGTTTGGCTGCAGCTCAGAGCTGGGCAGAACAGATATGATAAAACACTTGCTGCGCCTGCCTTCCGGCAGCTCAGAGCTGCGCGGATTACATACAGTAAGATATGGCTTACATTTGCGCCATATTTTCGCCCGAACATTAAACATGATATTAAAAGTAAGAAATCTCCGCTGCTTGCGGCGGAGACAAGGGCGCTGGGGAGTCCAGAGGGGAGCAATGCAATGCTCCCCTCTGGTCGCCGTTCGCGCGGCTTTGCCGCGCAGGCGAAATCAATTAAGGAAACAATCTCGGCCGCTTGCGGCCGAGTTGTTAAAAGTTTTAGTCTTGACAAAGCTTCTCCGGAATTTGCGTTATTAATTTTGGGAAAGTTTTTTTCGCAAATTCCGCATCTCGCTCGCATTTTTCTAAAATGGGAAAAAATTTTCTTGGGAGCTTGGTGTAAAGAGAAAAAGTTCTAACGAGTCCTTCAATTTCTTCTGTAGTCATGTGGGGTGAATTTAAATCAGTTCGCACAGAATTATAAGCGGGTGTTTTGTTCAGCATGCCGAATTCCATTGCGATATTTGCTAATCTTGTTTTAGGATAAGGTTGATAGGCCGCGACAGAGGAGGTTGATGCTTGTACTTTTCGGTTTAATGCAATGGTATCAAATACCATTTTTCTTGTTTCAAACGGAAGGCCAATCATGTTGTAAGCGGAAACGCGTATACCGCTTTTTTTCACTATTTTGTATTTTTGGATAATATCTTCATCGGTAATATCTCTATTTAAGATATATTTTCTTATCCAATAGTTACCACTTTCAATGGCCATGGCTAGCGTTATGCAGCCCATTTCTTTAAGATATTGGATTTTTTCTTCGGTGACAGTCCTTGTTCCTGCGTACACAACAAAAGGAAGGCCAATTTCTTTTTTGTATAATTCAGATAATTTTTTTAAATAAGATGCGGGAAAGGCAGTAAAGTCTTCATCCCAAAATCGAATTGCATCAAAATCATATTTTTCTGTTAGTGTTTTAAGATGTTTGATGGCGAGTTCCGGAGATTTTCGACGATGATAAGTGCCGCACTCTGTGAAGACTTCTCTTAAATGTGCATTTGAACAGTAATGGCATAGAAAAACGCATCCACGACTTATCTCCGTGTTTAACATTTTGTATATTTTGCCGTCAAGCGGACGATAAAAGTCATACTCATGAAATCCGCTGAAATCTTGAGTGGGTAATGTATCTAAATCTTTAAAAGGGCGAAGTGGGTTTCTATGAATAGTGTTCTCGTTCTCTTTGATCCATAGATTTTGAATATTTTGATTGGGTTCATTTTTATCTTGTGCGTTGCACAGTTCTACTAGCGCATCTTCGCCTTCGCCGATACAAATCATATCGACGGATTTTTCTTTAATGACTTCTTCAGGACAGATGGTGGGGTGAATGCCGCCAAAAATTACTTTTATTTCTGGCAGTTTATTTTTAATGTACCGACTGCATTGTAGTCCTAAAGGATATGTTCCTGACGTGGCGGTTATCCCAACAAGATGAATGTTATTGTCTTTGATCATGTTGACCAAGTCTGCCGCTAAGTTATCGAGGTTGTGACGCGGTGGAGGGGAAATGGGTGCTTGGGGTGCTGCTTTAAACATACCAAAGCTTTCTTTAATACTATGTAAATCTGTTTCAGGGGTATACAGTGAGCAGTCAAAAACATGGACGATATGGTGAGCTTTTTTTAGTACTGCGGTTAAAATGGTAAGCGAAATCGGAATATCCCCATGTTCTTGTGTGTTGGGGTAAATCAATAAAATATTCATAAATTTCTCTTTTCTATGGCATCACTCAATACAGCAATCAATAACTTTCTGAACCAGAACGCCGAGTTTGCCCATTAATCCGTCTTTTTTAGGCTTTTTATCGTGTTTGTTGAGAGCGTCCTCGTCGATTTTTTTCAGGTCGTTTGTTTTGATAAGGTCTAAATTGATTCCCCAAAATAGTGAATAGAGCTGATAGGCTTTGTTAAAAAAATCATAGGCTTCTTCTTTGCGATCCATCCCCAGTTGTTTGGTGCCGACTTCCATTAAACGCATGCAGGCGGCGAGTAAATGTTTGGAAATACACCACACTTCACCCTCGTATTCTTTGATAATTTTTTTGAGCAAGGCTTTTCGCATGTCTCTGACGTCGTTGACTAAATCGTAGTATTCATTTTTTCCGGTTTTTGCGCCAGAAAAAATAAAATGTTCTTCGATCGAAACCAAATTCATGATGGCAAATGTTAAATCTTGATCCGATGACAAATCCATTTTATCTTGTTTTTTTAATTGATCTGCTTTTTCAATAAAAGTTTCCAAATCTTGAATGGGATTTTTCATGCTTAAACTCGTGTAATAAAATAAAAGAGGATGGTCAAAATAATTAACGGCGCGATCGGCATCACGACTTTTTCAAAGGGAAAATGCGCATGCCCATTATTTTTCTTTTTCATGTAAAAATACCACATGCCGAAAACAAAAAAGGTTATGCTGCCGATGACGATACCCAAAAGCAATTTATCAAAACCCCATAACGTATTTAATGGATGACCAACAATATCGGTCGAATAAAACGGAATGAGAATCAAGATGTAATAACTAATGAAAATCAGCGGTTTGCGGCCAAAAAAGCGGATATTTTTTGAGTTGAGCCAATTAATGGTCCACCAAATCATGGAAATAGTCAGCCCACCAATCCAAATGCCGCTGATCGTATCGTCTACGCCCAACCATCGGGAAAGTCCAACGCCGGCACCCACGGCGATGGTGCAAATGGGGCATATCGCGTATGCTGATGCGATCGTTAGAAAATAAGCACTGATACCCGCTATTAATTTTTTCAACATAATTATTTCGCCATTTTTGTTTTAAAATAATGGATGATCGGTTGATCGCCAATGATACATTTAGAGCCCGTCCAGAATAAAGGGACGACTAAGTTTGATGCGGTAATATGGCAATATTTTTGCGCCACGTTCGAAAAAATTACGACGTTCTGTTGATTTTGCGAGACTTCTTTGGAGTCAAAATTAATTTTTTGCGCCACATGATATTGGTTAATGAAGTCTTCAACTGTTTTGCAGTGCGGACATGTATAGCTATAAAACAAAATCATTTTTTGATGATAATTTGTTTGTGCGATTTTATTTTCAAACGCCGCATTATGTTTACGCGCCATGATGTTCACAAAAAACAGGGCGGTAGCAATCGCGATAATAACAATAAACCATGAAACAAACTTTTTGTTCATTTGTGTTTTCTCCCGTTCTGCAATTATCTTCTGATTTATTATTATGTCAAGACTATTTGACCGCCCATATACGATCGCCGGCGTCGCCTAAGCCTGGTAAAATATAGCCTTTTTCGTTGAGTTGTCGGTCTAAACTCGCTGCGAAAATTGGCACATCCGGATGCGCTTTAATTGTTTTTTTCACGCCTTCGGGGGCAGCGACAAGACAAACAAATACAATGTTTTTTAAACCATATTCTTTTAGTTTCGTCATGGTGGCGCATGCAGTCCCGCCTGTTGCTAACATCGGATCGCACACAAAACAGCATGCCGCTTGTTCATCAGGCGGTAATTTAAAATAGTAATTTTTTGCTTCGAGTGTTTTTTCATCGCGGTAAAATCCAATATGCCCCACGCGCGCCATCGGTAATAATTTTAAAATGCCATCGGCCATGCCAAGACCGGCACGTAAAATAGGTGTGATTAAAAAATGATTGCTTTGTAAATCGGGACCTTCAAATGTTTCCAGTGGTGTTGTAATAGAACGATTGACCGTCGGTAAATCGCGCATGGCTTCGTATACAATTAAAAGCGCAATTTCTTCGGTGAGTTCTTTGAAGAGCTTGCGGTTGGTAGTGACATCGCGCAGCAGCGCCAGTTTATATTGAATAATGGGATGTGCGATAACATGAAAATTAGGCAGCTTGTCAAAGGTCTGAATGGTCATTTATTTTCCTCCGGTCGATGTTTTTAATAGAATAACATGGAATAGATGAGAATTCAGCATTTTATGCTACAATGCCGGCTTCAATCTAAGGCTTTTTATGATTAAAAATATCATTTCATACACAAGCCGCGGGATGACAGTGTTAAAAGGAGATATTCATGTCCAAAAATATTTTTTACGCACAATCCGGTGGTGTAACCGCGGTCATTAATGCAACCGCGTGCGGCGTTATTGAAACCGCGCGCAAACATAAACGTAAAGTTGGTAAGGTATATGCAGGTTTAAATGGCATTGTGGGCGCGCTCAACGAAGAGTTAATCGATACGAGCAAAGAATCCGCGCAAGCCATTTCTGCTTTACGCTATACGCCCGGTGGTGCGTTTGGCTCTTGCCGTTACAAAATGAAAAGCGTTGAAGAAAATCGCGATGAGTATGAAAAACTTATTCGGGTTTTTAAAAAATATAATATTGGTTATTTCTTTTATAACGGTGGCGGAGATTCACAGGATACAGCGAATAAAATCGCCGAGTTTAGCAAAAAAAGCGGTTATCCATTAACGTGCATTGGCATTCCAAAAACAATTGATAATGATTTGCCGTTTACCGACAGTTGCCCGGGATTTGGATCAGTTGCAAAATATGTTGCGGTGTCGATTCGCGAAGCGGGATTTGATATTGCATCAATGGCAAAAACATCGACCAAAGTATTTGTGATGGAAGTGATGGGGCGTCATGCAGGATGGATTGCGGCTGCCGCCGGTGTTGCGGCGGAAAAAGCGGGCGATGATCCGCATATTATTTTATTGCCTGAAGTGGTGTTTGATGAAACAAAATTTTTAGAAAAAGTAAAATCTTGTGTAGAGCGATATGATTATTGTACGATTGTGGTGTCGGAAGGCGTGAAAGATACAGAAGGCAAATTCTTATCGGACAGCGGATTAAAAGATGCATTTGGTCATGCACAATTAGGTGGTGTGGCGCCGGTGATTGCGAATCTCGTTAAAAACAAATTAGGCTACAAATATCATTGGGCCGTTTGTGATTATTTGCAGCGTGCGGCAAGGCATATTGCTTCTAAAGTGGATGTTGATCAAGCGTATGCGCTGGGCAAAGCGGCCGTGGAGTATGGCTTAAAAGGCGAAAATGCGATCATGCCGATCATTGTGCGCAAGAAAACAAAAACATATAGTTGGAAAATTGACAAAGTAAAATTATCTCAGGTCGCCAATGTCGAAAAATTTATGCCAAAGAATTTTATTACGAAAGATGGTTTTGGTATTACAAAAGCCTGCCGCAATTATATTTTGCCACTCATTCAAGGCGAAGATTATCCGCCGTATAAAAACGGTTTGCCGGTTTATGTAAAACTTAAAAAGAGTTTAGTGTCGAAAAAAATAACCATAAAATAAGAGGAGAATGTTTATGCCAGGTAATGATGCATATAGTTGTTTGTCGGGTGCTCTAGAAGGGGCCTTAGTGCAAGGATGTAGAGTTAATGATTTGAAATTAGATCCAGCACTTTGGCGTCGAATTGTTGAGGTCTGTGGTGGTAACGTGACTGCGGGGGTGGATTTTCTGCGATACTGCGTTAGGCTTTGTACGTTTGAGATCAATGAGTCTGAGCCGGGACCATCGGACAGTGATCCCTGTGAATGGCGGTCAGATGAATCAGGTGTGTCACTTGCGTCCAATGTAAAAAGTTCTTTTTTTTCATGTGTTGAGAGAAGCATGAGCGAGAAACTCTGTCAACCCGAAGAGCAGATAACAAAAGATATACAGATCGGTACATTGATCGCGGTCGCACTTTTTTTGTCTTGTGCGGCTGCATTAATGATTGGTTATTGCAGATCAGGTAGCGCAAAGACAGGGGAAACAAAACCGTTATTAGAATCTTCTGCAGGCTCTGTAGAAGCACCGGCTCCTGTGAATACGTAAGTCAAATAACAACATAGGAGAATTATAAAGAAATTTTCTTACGGCGAAACGGGTCGCGGTCTATCAGCGTTAGGGGCTGGTCGTTCTCCTTGTTCCTTTACTGTTTTTTGCGTGGCGAAGAGACCTGCCGTTGGCAACGCCGATGCTGCTGCATCTGGCTTCCCTGCTGACGGCCGTCTTGATTGCGTTGGGTTTAAGTCTTTTTGAATTTCATCTGTAATGATATCCGTAACGAAGTAACCGCATCGCGTTGTATCGGTGAGCGGCTGTTTATCTGTGTGATATGTTTGCGTGACATCAATGTTTGGAAATGCCTCTCGGAATATTCTTAGTGTTTCGGTGTTTGTTGGCGGCCCCATTTTTGTTTTCGGATCATGCCAGTCCGCTTTGATGACTTGGCCGTGACCCATTTGTAATTTTAATAATGTCCAATGTCCTCGTTCGGTTTCTGCGACAGGGATAAACACGGTGGCGTTTTGTAGCCCAGCCGTTAATGTTTTGGCATTTTGTAGTGCATCTGACAAAGGTTCTGTTCCTTTGGCGAAGCCATTAAGCAAAATTTTGTCTGTATCACTTGCAGGATGCAAGAAGAGATATGTCTGACCTTGTTGCATTTGTCTCTGAAAATGATAATAGCGTTGACCTTTGTTTTCAGTTTGAAGCGGCGGCGTTACGGTCGCTGATGTAATAACTTGTTCCTGAATATTTACGGCGAGCTCTGCTGGTGTCAGTCTAGGTGTTTCTCCACGTTCCGCGCATTGTTTTAATAATTCTGCAATACGGTCATATCGTGCTGGTAAATCCTCTGCATCGCGGTGTGCAGCGGCTTCTACGAAATCTTCCTCATCTTCCATCACAGCGGCGGGAGGGGTGGGCGCGGGGGTAATAATAATGCCAAGCTTTTTTAATGTGACAAGATCGCGATCAACGCGGCCAAATAGTTTTCGCCAAAAGCTTTGGGGGTTTATAATTTGATTGAAATAAGCTTGATTTGCTAGTGTTTCCCGCATTTCATCGGCGGCTTGCGTATTAAATTCGCTGCCCGAGCCGAGTAATGTCGGATTGGCAATCACTAGACGTGTGTTTTCTATTTGTTGTCCTTCGCAGTCACGGGGTAGCAATGCTGCATTTATCCCGCGAATGATGTGCATCGCTTGCAGTTTTTGTGCGGCATCCAGTTTGTTCCAAACCTTAGGATTGGTTGTTATGTCCTTAATGGCTGAGGATTGAATAGTTGCTTGTTCTTTTTTTAAATTGCTAAGGAGCGTTAGTATTTGTGTTGCTTTTAGACGTTGATATAAATTGTTTTTGAACGTGTGATTTTGTGGTTTGCTTAGTTCGTTTCTAACATAAACTCCTTGTGCGCTATTGTTTGCAAATTGTAAAACAAAATCTGCGTGGTGAAGTAAATCGTTTTTATAGTCGCGTCCGCCAAAAAAGCCGCGGTCTGCAAAAATTTCTGCAACGACCTTTTCATCTTGTACTTTAGCTAACTTAAGTATCTTTTCAGGCGTTAAGTTATCGCCTACACTGCGTTGGCCAAAAAGCATCCTTCGCCAGCGGGGCGTGGTTGCGAGTGATTTCATTGCATCATCGGGCGATGCGGATGCGATAGATTCGCTTGAGCTGTATTCTGATCCTGCTGCTGTGTCGGAAGTTTCTGCATCGTCTTGCGATGGACGAGCAGCTCCTATTAATCGTAACAACCAGGAAGGGAGTTGTTTTTTCGGCATTTTTTAATCTCCAATAAACTATTCTATAAAATAGAGTATAGCGCATAATTCTTAAGAGAATATTAAATGGATAAAAAAACCGCGACTTTTTTGTGTATTTTTTACTCACGAAAAGCCTCCAAATGCGAGTTCCAATAATCCCCTGTTTTTTCGCTGCTTTTTGCGGTAGTCTTATAAGCATATGACAACAACATACAATGCAGCAGACATCGAGGTTTTAAGCGGATTGGATCCGGTCAAGCGCCGGCCTGGCATGTATACCGATGTGACTCGGCCCAATCATCTTGCTCAAGAAGTGATCGATAATAGCATAGATGAGGCGTTGGCGGGCTATGCGACTGAGATCAAGGTGATTCTATATAAAGATGGTTCGCTCGAAGTCGAAGATGATGGGCGAGGCATGCCGGTTGATAAACACCCACAAGAAAAGATGAGCGGTGTTGAATTAATTTTAACGCGCTTGCATGCTGGCGGAAAATTTTCAAACAAACAATACCAATATGCCGGCGGTTTACATGGAGTGGGTGTGTCGGTGGTGAATGCGTTGTCGAATCGTTTAGAAGTTGAAATTCAGCGCAATGGAAAAATTTATGCGATGTCATTTGCACATGGTGATCCCACATCGACCTTAAAGGTGGTTGGTGAAACAGGGAAGCGTACCACCGGGACAAAAGTTCATTTTTGGCCGGATGCGAGTTATTTTGATTCTATTAAGTTTTCGGCTTCAAAATTGAAACATTTGTTACGCGCCAAAGCGGTATTATGTTCAGGATTGCGCGTGACGTTTGACAATCAGCAAGATAATGAAAAACTCGAATGGTATTACGAAGATGGTTTAAGTGATTATTTAAAAGATGAATTAGAAGGTGCTGAGTGTTTGCCAGAAGCGCCGATTATTTTAACCGGCAAGCAAGAGTTGTCTGTTGTTGATTGTGCATTAGAATGGTTGCCCGAAGGCGGTAATTTGGTGACCGAAAGTTATGTTAATTTAATTCCAACTGTGCAAGGGGGCGCGCATGTCAGTGGATTGCGCACCGGTTTGTTTGAGGCGATGCGAGAATTTAGCGAATATCGGCATCTGTTGCAGCGCGGTATAAAATTAACGGCGGATGATTTGTGGTTATCCTGCAGTTATGTTTTATCGTTGAAGTGGCAAGAGCCACATTTTTCAGGCCAGGTCAAAGAGCGTTTATCTTCGCATGAAGCAGGCACATTTGTGTCGGCAATGATTAAAGATGCATTTTTAGTATGGCTCAATCAGCATGTGCAGCAAGGCGAATTGCTGGCGGAATTAGCGATTAAAAATGCTGAAGCGCGATTGCAAGCAGGGCGACGCGTTCAGCGAAAAAAAGTAACGGCAGGACCAGCGTTGCCGGGAAAATTAGCGGATTGTCGCAGCGAAGATCCGATGCAAGGCGAATTATTTTTAGTTGAAGGTGATTCGGCCGGCGGGTCTGCAAAGCAGGCGCGCGATCGCGTGTTTCAAGCGATTATGCCGTTGCGTGGAAAAATCTTGAATACGTGGGAAGTGGATTCATCGAATGTTCTAGAATCACAAGAAATTCATGATATTACGGTTGCATTAGGCGTGGATCCTGGCTCCGATAATTTAGAAGGGTTGCGTTATGGCAAGGTGTGTATTTTGGCGGATGCGGATTCGGATGGATTGCATATTGCGACCTTGTTATGTGCCTTGTTTGTAAAACATTTTCGTGCGCTTGTTGAAGAAGGACATGTGTATGTAGCGATGCCGCCGTTGTTTCGAATTGATATGGGGCAAGAAGTTTTTTATGCGTTAGATGAAAATGAGAAAGAAACCATTTTAGCGCGACTTCAAAAATCAAAGAAAACAGGCAAGGTTAATATTCAGCGTTTTAAAGGGTTAGGCGAAATGAATCCCAAACAATTACGCGAAACGACCATGGCGCCGGCGACGCGACGGTTAATGAAATTAACTATTGGTAAAAACGACGATACGTTGAAAAAGATGGACATGTTGCTTGCCAAAAAACGCGCCGGTGATCGCAAAATTTGGCTCGAAGAAAACGGCGATCTTGCCGAAG
>Ga0155284_176_pt1 | contig 14068 bp, 16 predicted proteins | sample RifCSPhighO2_02_FD_106252 | JGI IMG/M metagenome (GOLD analysis project Ga0155284, IMG submission 106252) | Gammaproteobacteria bacterium RIFCSPHIGHO2_02_FULL_42_13 | reverse complement strand
TCTCTCAATCAGAACGTTCAAATCTAACCCCAATCTCGGCGCGCTTTATCATGGATAATTATCTGGATGACTATAGTCGTTTTTTGGTTGGTTGAAAAATCAGCATGCATTTATTGAATAAAATATTGCTTTTTTTGTACAATATGTTTATCATTCCTTCCTTCTTTGGGGTTAAACCCGCTTTCCATTTCATTTTTAATTAATAAGGAGAATATCCTATGAGCGATGCACTTGGTATGATTGAAACCCGCGGATTCGTTGGTATGGTCGAGGCTTCCGATGCCATGGTCAAAGCAGCGCGCGTTGAGTTGGTTGGCTATGAAAAAATCGGTGGCGGTTATACCACAGCGATTGTGCGTGGTGATGTGGCGGCTGTAAAAGCTGCGACAGAAGCTGGTGCTCGGGCGGCTGAAAAAGTAGGTGAATTGATTTCAGTGCACGTCATTCCGAGACCGCATGATAATATTGATCAAGTATTGCCGCTGGGTAGAAAAGGCAAGACGCATTCCGGTCAATAATAAGTCAATAAGGATCAGTCATGCAACTCGGTAAAATTGTAGGAACAGTCGTTTCTACTCAAAAAGACGAAAAGCTCGAAGGTCTGAAATTTCATGTTGTTAAGCATGTCGATGTAGACGGCAAGCCGATGCAGTCTTTTGTGATTGCGGTGGATTCCGTAGGCGCTGGTGTGGGTGAAATTGTATTAGTGGCGGCGGGCAGCTCGGCCAGACAGACAAAAGCAACGGAAGGCAAGCCTGTCGATTCTGTTATTATGGCGATTGTGGATACGGTCGAGGTGGATGGAAGCGTGCGGTATAGCAAAGATTAATTTTTATTTTTCGTTATCTCGGAAAATGCGAATCATTTATCTGGAATGACGAGAAAAAGAGAGTCGTCATCCCTGAAAATCTACGTAGCAGATTTATCAGTCAGCGTAGCCCGCATGGAGAGCGAAGCGAAATGCGGGGAATAATAAGGTGAATAAATATTCCCGTATTCCGCTTCGCTTCATACGGGCTACATTTGCTGCGGCGGAATTCCGGAATGACGAGTTAGACAAAGAGCCAATAATATGACTATAAACGACCAACAAATCGATTCAATTATTGATCGCGTTGTCGGGCAATTAGCCTCTGTCGATAAACCAAACATGGTGCGTTCAGTGCCGCGGCCTGTTGCGCAAAGCAATAATGATGAATCCGATTTATCCATGCGTGGTTGTTTTTTTGATATTGAATCGGCCATTGCTGCAGCAAAACAAGCGTTCGCAGAATATCAATTAGTTCGCGTCGAAGATCGCAAAAAAATTATCGACATGATTCGCATTGTCTGTTCAGAAAATCTTTCCAAGATTGCAAAATTAGCCTGGGAAGAAACCGGCCTAGGTCGTTACGAAGATAAAATCAAAAAGAATGAATTAGCCATTCGTAAAACACCGGGGGTTGAAGATTTAAAACCAGAAGCATTTACGGGTGATGATGGTTTAACGTTGATGGAGCTCGCGCCGCATGGGGTGATTGGATCTATTACGCCGTGCACCAATCCATCGGAGACCATTATTTCGAATACGATCGGAATGATTGCGGGCGGCAATGTCGTCGTGTTTAATCCACACCCGAGTGCAAAAAAAACCTCGATTTATACGATCAATTTAATTAATCAAGCGATTATTTCTGCGGGTGGGCCACCTAATTTAGTGACGACCGTTTCAAATCCAACGATTGAGTCCGCTCAAGTCATGATGAATCATGTCGATATTAATTTATTAGTGGTGACGGGCGGTCCTGCGGTTGTTGCGGTCGCCATGAAGTCGGGTAAAAAAGTGATTGCAGCCGGCCCCGGTAATCCGCCCGTGGTAGTTGATGAAACGGCAGATATTGAAAAAGCCGCGAAAGATATTGTGACAAGTGCCAGCACCGATAACAATATCATTTGTATTGTCGAAAAAAATATTATTGCAACGCCTAAAGCTGCAGATGCGTTAAAGAAAGCCTTAGTGAAACATGGCGCAGTCGAATTAAATAGTCATCAAGCAAGACGCTTGAAAGAGATTATTCTTGATGGCGATCATCCGCATAAAAAATGGATTGGTAAAGATATTCAAATAATTTTAAAAGAAATTGGCATGGATGTTGAGTCGCACAAGCGATTGGCGATTACTGAGGTTGACGAACAACATCCATTTGCGCAATTGGAATTATTAATGCCAGTGCTTCCTTTTATTCGTGCAAAGAGTTTTGATGATGCTGTGGATATTGCTTATCGACTAGAAGGCGGTCGTTTTCATACCGCTGTTATTCATTCAAAAAATATTGAGCATTTGCATCAAATGGCGCGTCGCATGAATACAGCTATTTTTGTAAAAAATGGTCCTGCATTAGCGGGCTTAGGTTTGGGTGGAGAGGGTTCAACGTCATTCACCGTGGCATCGCCGACGGGCGAAGGCGTGACCACGGCGCGACATTTTGTGCGCATTCGCCGTTGCGTTTTAAGTGATGGATATTTTAGGATAACATGACCAACCGCATAACACATATAATAAAACAAGCCGGCATCGTGGGCGCTGGTGGCGCAGGGTTTCCTGCCTATGTTAAATTAGAAGCGCATGTCAATACGATTACTGCAAATGGTTCTGAATGCGAGCCGTTGTTGGCAAGTGATCGTTACGTGATGATCCAACAGGCGAATTGGATTATGAAAGGCTTAAAGGTTGCGATGCAAGCGACGGGCGCGAAAGAAGCGATTATCGGCGTGAAAGCGCACTATAAAGAGGCGGTTGCGGCGCTTTCCGCTGCGTTACCTCAAGATAAATCCATACGGTTACATTTGTTGGGAAATTATTATCCGGCGGGCGATGAATTTTTATTAGTGTATGATGTGACAGGCAAAGTGATTCCAGAAGGAGGGTTGCCACTTGATGTGAACGTTGTGGTTTGCAATGTTACGACGTTAATGCAGATTGCGCACGCGATGGATGGAAAGCCAGTGACTGAGCGCGCGGTTACGTTGGCGGGCGAATTTCAATCGCCCAAAGTTGTTGTTGTGCCGATTGGCACAACCTATAAAGACTTAATTAATATTGCGGGCGGTTTTACGCGCAACGATGTGGTGCTGATCGATGGCGGCCCCATGATGGGAAAAATTGTTGACGATTGGAATACCGGTATGGCAAAAACAACGAGCGGTGTGTTGGCCTTACCGAAAGATCATTTTATTGTGCGCATGATGACGAAGACATTATCGCAAATGGTGAAATTATCCAAAGCAGCATGTTGCCAATGTTTTCGCTGCACGGATTTATGTCCGCGAAATTTAATAGGACATCATTTATTTCCGCATATGACGATGCGAACGATTGATTACAATAATGCTGAGATGACAGATCATATTACCTCTGCATTCTTATGTAGTCAGTGTGGTGTGTGCGAATTGATCGGTTGTGATTTTATGTTGCTGTCGCCGCGACAAATTTATGCGGCGTATCGAAAAGAATTAGTAAAAAAAGGCATCAAGAATCCGCATCGACGAACAGACTGCAAAGTTTCTTCGCAATTTGAAAATCGTAAGATTGCGATCCCGATGTTGTTAAAGAAATTAGATTTAGAAAAATACGATATCGATATTCCGTTTGCTGGAAAACAAGAGGTGACCAACGTACGCATTGCTTTGAACAGGCATGTTGGAAAACCGGCGGTTGCTACGGTGCGCCCGGGACAAACTGTTCGTACTTGTGATGTGATTGCGTCAACACCCGAGGATCAATTGGGTACGGTATATCATGCGTCGATTGATGGGACGGTGGTGGATATTTCCGGTGATAGGGTGGAGATTGCAAGATGAAACAACCCGCATTAGGCATGATTGAATTCAAATCGATTGCACGAGGCATTGCAACAACCGATGCCGTTGTAAAAAAAGCACCGGTGACCGTGGTAACAACCAACCCGATTTGTCCGGGCAAGTATATGCTTATTTTTGCAGGGTTTGTGGCGGATGTTGAGGAATCGTTAAAAGCAGGATTAGAATTGGGTGGTGATTTGGTGATTAATCATTTATTTATTCCTAACCTACATCACGATATTATTCCGGCGCTTAGCGGTACTACAAAAGTTAAAAAATTTGGCGCGATTGGTATTGTCGAAACATTTTCAGTGGTCAGTTGTGTTATGGCCGCCGACAAAGCGGCAAAAATCGCACATGTTCAGTTGATTGAAATTCGTTTGGCAAATGGATTAGGCGGTAAAGGTTATTTTGTGTTAACGGGTGAGTTGGCGGATGTGGAAAGTGCAGTGGAAGTCGCCAAAGCACATGTGCAGCAAGAAGGGTTATTGGCGGCAAGCGAAGTGATTCCCGCGCCGCATAAAGAATTAATAGAGAAAGGTCTATATTGGTAGACGTTAATGACGATTAAACGAGGTATAATATGCAACTCGCAAAAGTAATCGGCACGGTTGTTGCCACACACAAACACGATGGATTAAAAGGCTATAAAATGATGATCATTCAACCGTTGACAGATAGCTTACAACCATCGGGTAAACCGGTTGTTGCCATTGATTCCGTTCAAGCGGGTGCTAATGATTTAGTGCACTGGGTATCGGCGCGAGAAGCAACACTGGTGATGGAAAATTCTTTCGCACCGGTTGACGCAGCCATTACGGGTATCGTTGATGATGTGTATGTCGTTGGCGGCGGGATTAAAAATAAAGAAGAGATTTTCACATGATATTAGCGCGCGTCAAAGGCAATGTGGTCGCCAGCGTTAAGTATCCTTGTTATGAGGGGCAGCGCTTGTTGATCGTGCAGCCGATCGATGAGAAGGGCGACGATCTTGGCGATTCCTTTTTGGCCTGCGATACGGCTCGATCGGCGCCGGGCGACGTCGTGCTTGTTGAGCGCGAAGGCAATACGGCGAGGCAGTTATTGGGCAAAGCAGAAGATCCATTTCATTCAGTTATCGTTGGGAGGGTAGACAGAGTCGATGTTTATGAGTAACAATAAGTATATGAAAGATGATAAGAAGACAGATGATCTCGTTGAGCGTATTGCGCAGCGTGTTTTAGATAAGTTAGAAGGCTTGACGCCGAACGAGCATATTCCTGAATTGGATTGCCAGCACCTGCAAACAGGCTGTATCAATTGCGGTTTATGCATTATCAAGAAGCCCGCGACCGTTGAGCATATCGTTAAAAATGGGGCATCGCGTATTGGCGCGAATCCAGGCATTAATGGCGATTTTGATAAAGAGTTAGCGAGCATGATCGATCATACGATTTTAAAACCTGACGCGACGCGAGCGGAGCTCATTCAGGTTTGTGATGAAGCTAAAAAATATCATTTTGCAACCGTCTGCGTGAATTCCAGTAACATTGCGTTGGTGGCAAGACAATTGCGCGGTAGCGGGGTGAAGCCGATTGCGGTGGTTGGGTTTCCATTGGGTGCAGCGACGACTCATGCCAAAGTTTTTGAAGCGAAAGAAGCCATACATGATGGCGCGCAAGAAATCGATATGGTTATTAACATTGGCGCATTGAAATCGCGAGAGTATCAAGTCGTGCATGATGATATCAAACAAGTGGTCGATGCGGCTTCGCCTCATAAAGTTAAAGTGATTATTGAAACCGCACAGTTAACCTGTGAAGAAAAAGTAGAAGCGTGCGTGTTAGCGAAAACCGCGGGCGCTGCATTTGTCAAAACATCAACGGGATTTGGTGGCGGTGGTGCAACCGTTGAAGATATTGAATTAATGCGAAAAGTGGTCGGGCCTGATATGGAAATCAAAGCTTCTGGCGGTATACGCACGAAAGAAGATGCAGAAGCAATGATAGCGGCGGGCGCTAATCGTATTGGCGCGTCGGCGAGCGTTGCGATTGTGACGGGATCGAAGGGTAAACGACAATCCAAATATTAAAAAGTATTACAAAGAGGAATATAATGAATAACAATTATTTTGAATTGCGCACATTAATTTTTATTGATAGTTTGCAGCCGCAGTTGGCACAGTTTATTGCAAAAGATAATCGCGTATATGATCCGGCGGAATATGATGCGGCATTGATGATTGAAATTGCGCCAGCGATGGAAATTCATCACATGATCGATTTAGCGTTAAAAGCAACGAATGTGCGTTTGGGTTCGGTGGTGACGGAAAGACAGTTTGGTATGATGCAAGTGCAACACGCGGATCAGGGCGAAGTGATTGCTGCCGGGAAAGCAGTATTGAGCGAGATGGGTTTGAATGAAAATGATCGCGGCCAAGCAAACATATTAACGAATAAAATTATTCGTGGTGTCGAACAAGATCACGCGATTATGTTTACGGGCATGTCGCGCGGCAATATGGTGTTATCCGGCGAATCGGTTTTGATTATGGAAACGACACCGGCAGCCTATTTAACGATTGCGTGTAATGAGGCGCTAAAAGCGGCGAACGTTAAATTAATCCAAATTCAACCCTTTGGTGCGTCGGGACGATTGATCATGAGTGGGTCTGAATCTGAAATCGATTCTGCGGCTCTGGCGGCGCAAAAGATTTTACAGCAATTGAATGATATGCAAGCGAGTCGTAGTGGTAAGCAGTTTGGTTAAAAATTCCCGTCATTCCGGAATTCAATTATCCGGTATCCAGGGAATATATTTCTGGATTCCGGATATTCCGCCTGCGGCGGAATTCCGGAATGACGAAACTGCTGGCGCAACAATTCCGGAATGACGAAAGAGTGAGATAAAATAACATGGGAAATCGACAAACATATCTCATCAATCAAATCGTGCAATACGCATATCGCCTTGATCAAAAAGGTTTTGTCGCGAATCATGATGGTAACATCAGCGCACGCTTCGATGATGTGTTGTTAGCAACGCCGACTGCTGTGAGTAAAATTAATATTACGCCAGAGATGATTCTTACGTTAGATCAAACGGGCAAAAAACTCGAAGGACTTGGCAAACCATTTTCAGAAATTCAATTACATTTGCTTGCTTATCAGGCGCGCGATAATATCAAAGCGGTTGTGCATGCGCATCCGCCGTTTGCAACTGCACGCGGGCTTGTGCATTTGCCATTAAAACCATTGTTGCCTGAAGCCATTATTTCGATTGGCGCAGAAATTCCCGTTGTGCCTTTTGCCATGCCTGGTGAAAATCCAGAATTAATTTTAACCGCATTATCGCAGGCCGATGTTTTTATGTTAGCGGGCAATGGTGTATTAGCGGTGGGTGAAAATGTTGAGCAAGCCTATTTACGTTTAGAGCTTTTGGAACATATTGCAAAAATTCAATTTTATGCAGAGCAGATGGGCGTGCCGATGGCGTTATCAGAAGAAAATTTAAATGTGCTTTTGCAAAAACGCGCGTCAATTGGGTTAAGTCCGGCGCCCAAGAAATCCGCTACTCGTCCTGTTTTGTTAGACAATATTAAGGCGCTTATCCGAGCCGAAATAGAGAATACATTGGATGTTTGAGAGTACTTGATTTATAATTGATCCTAAGACTTTAACAAGGAGAGAGATATGAGTTCATTTGATTTAAATAAGTGGAAGCAAAAAGGCGAGGCACTTGTCGACAAAGTAAAAAAAAGTGGCGTGATCGACCGTGTGACGGAAGGCGTTAAAGACGGCATTGGCACAATTTCTTCCAAATTGCGCAGCACGATGCCACTCGAGATAAAAGAATATATGAGCGAGGTTCAAACAGCCGTTCATGAAATTGTCGAAAAAAAGCAAGCGGGCGATAATAATATTGATGGATTGGTTCGGCAAGCAGAGCAAGCTTTTCAGGCGATGATCAGCACTTGTCGCACAGTGAAAAAAATAGAGCAGGCCGTAAAAACGCCACCGTCTGTGGATAAGCCGGAGTAAAGGTGCCTCAATGTCTGAGATGCGTGAGAACGATCAGAAATTCATGAAAATCGCCTTAGCGCAAGCACAAAAAAGTCTTGACGAAGGTGGCATTCCCATTGGTGCTTGTTTAGTGATCGATGGTCAAGTAGTGGCTAAAGGGCATAATCAGCGCGTGCAGCAAAACAATCCTATTTTACATGGTGAGATGGATTGTTTAGCCAAAGCCGGTCGGCTTAAACCAAAAGATTATTTAAGGTCAGCATTGTATACGACGTTATCGCCTTGTCACATGTGTTCCGGTGCAGTGCTTTTATATAAAATCCCACGCGTTGTAATGGCCGAAAACAAAACTTTTGTTGGTGCCGAAGATTGGTTGCGCGCGAATGGGGTTGAGTTGGTGAATCTCAATTTGCCTGAAGCGGTTAAGATGATGGCTGCGTTTATTAAAAAACATCCTGACGTTTGGAATGAAGATATATCCATCTAATAACTGAGCTCATAGGTAAGCGAAGCGCAACCCGGGGAAGGCGCTAAACCACCTGGTTCAATAAAATAGCCTTGTATTTTTTATTCATTAGCAAGATAATAACCTTGTATTTTACGCAAAGCATGGTTATAATACCACTATTGTATTTACATGAGGTAGGGCCTGATGGATCGAGAATTATTCGTGATACTTAAAGAATGGCAGAAAAAAGAAGAACATTTACCCCTGTTGTTGAGAGGCGCTAGGCAAGTGGGCAAGAGCTATCTGATTGAGTATTTCGGCGCCAGTTGTTTCGAAAATATTGTTTCTATTAATTTTGAGGAATCACCTGAATATAAAGCGTGCTTTGAAACGCTCAAGCCAGAACAAATTATCACAAAAATTGAGGTGATGAGTCAGCAGAAAATTGTTGCCGGAAAAACGCTATTATTTTTGGATGAGATCCAAGGTTGCACGAATGCCATTATGGCGTTGCGCTATTTTAAAGAAAACTGGCCTCAATTGCATGTGATTGGTGCGGGGTCATTATTAGAATTTGCATTGCGCGAGAAAGGTATCAGCGTGCCTGTTGGTCGTGTTCAATATTTGTATTTGAGACAACTGTCATTTCGTGAATATTTAAAGGCAACAGGGAACATTCCGCTGCTTGAATTTTTACAGCAAGCGACCATTTTTTCGGGAGTTCCAGCGGCCATTCATGCACAAGCACTACAGCTGGTACGTGATTATATGATTATCGGCGGTATGCCCATGGTGGTATCGAGTTATATTAAAAATAAAGATTTGCAAGAGAGTCAAGCGTATCAAACATTGATTTTAAGGACGTATGGTGATGATTTTGCGAAATATGCTGTAACGGTTCGACATAAATATTTACAGCAAGTATATAACAGAACGCCCGGATTAGTGGGTCAGCAGATTAAGTATGCGCATATTTCGCCTGATATGGATTCTCGCTATTTAAAGGAAGCGATAGCTGATTTAAGCAAAGCAGGGGTTATTATGCCTATTTACTCAACTTCGGGCGCTGGGTTACCGTTTGAAACGCATACGAATGCTAAGAAATTTAAATTGCTTTTTCTTGATATTGGACTGCTAACACGTGCCATGAAATTAGAGATGGAGCTGTTGTTCGCTAAAGATCTCATGTTACTTAATCGTGGAGCCGTCGCCGAGCAATTTGTTGGTCAGGAATTATTGGCCTATCAGAATCCTTATGATGAACCACGGTTATATTATTGGTCGCGCGAAGAGAAAAGTAGTGTGGCCGAGGTGGATTACCTTATTAATGTGGGCTCGACTATTGTGCCCATTGAAGTCAAAGCAGGTAAAACAGGTACGCTTAAATCTTTACATATTTTGATGAAAGAGAAACAGCTGCCGCTGGGTGTTAGAATTTCTACTAGACCGTTAGAAAAACATGATAATATTCTCTCTATCCCTTTTTATATGATCGATCAATTAGACCGGCTAGTGCGGTAGGTTTGGGCTAAATAGAATGTAGGTTGGCGCTGAGCGAAGCGAAGCCCAACGGGAATAATTTGTTGAGCCTCACGGCCCAACCTACGCACTCGATAGATTTAAATAAATATTCCCGCATTCCGCTTCGCTCCATGCAGGCTACGCTTGCTAAATAAAATGTAGGTTGGTGCTGAGCAAGCGTAGCCCGGGTGAAGCGAAGCGCAACCCGGGAAGCGTTGCCTCCCCCGGGAATGCGTGTTTTTATTTTGATAATCTCCTAAAAAAGGATTAGTCTAATAAATAACATAGGGATGTTTTTATGGGCAGGGATGGGTAGAAAGCTTTATGCTGAAGAAAATTGTTAAGGGATTGCTTAAAATAAAGACAGAAAAAGCTCTAGCACAACAGGCAGGTGTTTTAATTCCTTCTCGGGAGGGGTATTTTGACGAATCTTCAATCCAACTATTGGATACTTTTTCATTAGATGAAGGCGTATTGATTGTTTATTGGGTCAAAAAAACGCGCTCTATTGGCGCAGCGCTGTTTGATAAAAAGGATCCAACATTACTTTTATGGCGAACTGCGAATCCAATTTTTCAAGCAAAAGTGGGATTTACACCGCATGAGATTGCCTGGCTTGGACGCGACGTGGTGATTCATTTTCAGAAAGGCCGCACCACCGAAAAAATAAATATTTCGTTAGATCATCTTTTGCATAAATGTACGAAGCCATGTGGGTGTAGTATAAAGCCACATGTTTCTGCCATGCAAAGAAGTCCAGAAAATCCTATTATTGTGCCGGATGCTGCGCATAGTTGGGAAAATTGCGCGACGTTTAATGCCGCAGCTATTTATTTAAATGGAAAAGTGCATTTTCTTTATCGAGCGATTGGTGATTTGGGCATGTCTGTTTTGGGTTATGCGGCCAGTCGCGATGGTATTCATATTGATGAACGATTGCCGGCGGCTGTTTATATTCCGACTGAACCGTTTGAATTTAGAAATGATAAAAATGAATTTATTTTATTTGATTATGCGTCTGGCGGCGGCGGATGGGGTGGGTGTGAAGATCCTCGATTAACCTGTATCGATGATAGAATATATATGACATATACCGCTTTTAATGGCGTTGAAGCGCCGGGGGTGGCGTTGACTTCTATTAACGTTAAAGATTTTCTCAATAAAAAATGGCATTGGCGAAAACCTGTTTTAATTTCACCGCGTGGACAAATTAATAAAAATTGGGTAATTTTTCCTGAGAAAATAAAAGGAAAATATGCTATTTTACACAGTATTTCACCGGAGATCAGTATTGATTATTTTGCGCATTTGAATTTTGGTAAAAATATTTTGATCATCAGTCAATATAGTTCTGCGCTACGAAATGGCTGTTGGGATAATCAGTTGCGAGGCGTGGGGCCGCCGCCGATTAAAACGGCAGATGGTTGGCTGATTTTGTATCATGCAATGGATAAATATGATCCCAATAAATATAAGTTGGGCGCCATGATGTTGGATTATAACGATCCGACAAAAATTCTTTACCGCGCGATTAACCCAATATTGGAACCTTGCGCGAATTATGAAAATCAGGGTTATAAAAGCGGCGTTATTTATGCTTGTGGTGCCGTTGTTATTGACGATCGATTATTTGTTTACTATGGCGGAGCCGATCGGGTGACCTGTGTGGTGACCGTTAAGATGAGTGATTTTTTGGTGCAATTACAAAGTTGTCGAATGACTCGGTCAACGATTAGCATGCATACGGTTAAAATAATTAAGTAACAAAAGACAAATAGGAATAGATATGGCTGTATTGCAACGGATCGAGGAAAATCCAATACTGAAGCCGAACTCCAAGAATACGTGGGAAGCGCAGGCAGCGTTTAATCCGAGCGTCGTGAAAGATCAAGCAGGTTATCATCTTCTTTATCGCGCGCTTTCTTTTCCCGAAAAACATAACGGTGTTGAGCTTTCCTTTTCATCGATCGGATATGCCAGCGGTCGTGATGGCATTCATTTTAAAAATCAGCGGCAATTGATTGTGCCTCAGTATGATTGGGAATTATATGGATGCGAAGATCCGCGTATTACAAAGTTGGACAATAAATATTATATTTTTTACACGGCCTTATCTCTTTATCCCTTTTCAGCGGATGGGATAAAAGTAGGCATTGCCATAACGGAAGATTTCAACATATTCAGAAAACATCAAATCACGCCATTTAATGCGAAAGCGATGATGCTGTTTCCTGAAAAGATTCATGGAAAATTTGCGGCATTATTAACAGCGCATACGGATCTTCCTCCGTCAAAAATTGCCCTGGCAATGTTTGAGAAAGAATCTGATATGTGGTCACCGCAATATTGGAAAGAGTGGCATGCAGATCTAAATTCGCATGTTATTCCTTTGTTACGAAATGCCAATGATCAGATTGAAGCGGGTGCGTCGCCGATAAAAACAAAAGCGGGCTGGTTGTTTATTCACTCGTATATTCAAAATTATTTTTCTTCCGACAAAGTATTTGGGATTGAAGCCGTGTTGTTGGATTTAGATAATCCCTTAAAAGTGATTGGCAGAACAAACCGATTATTAGCGCCCGAGAAAGACTATGAATTGCGCGGCATCGTTTCCAATATTATTTTTCCGACGAGTGCAATATTACAGGGTGATGAGGTTTGGGTTTATTATGGCGCGGCAGATACCGTGGGTTGTTTGGCAAAAATAAAATTAAACGACCTGTTGAAGGCGTTAACGCAAACAACCTCTGCGGCTTTTATTAAAAGTGACCAGATTAAAAAAGGATTTGCGCGGTACAATCAAAATCCTATCATTGCCCCTCGCCCCGAATTGATATGGGAACAAAAAGGCACGCTCAATCCAGCGGCGCTTCAGACACCAGAGGGTGTGCATATTGTGTATCGCGCTTTTTCGCAGGATGAAACATCAACGTTAGGCTATGCGTTTAGCAGGGATGGCGTCCATATTGATGACAGATTGCCGAATCCAGTTTATGTGCCGCGAGAGGCGTTTGAAAAAAAATATCATCCGGGGTTTTCAGGTTGCGAAGATCCGCGAATGACCCAGATAGGCGATATGCTTTATATGCTGTATACGGCGTATGACGGGACGATTCCGCGCGTTGCGATGACGTCGATTAAAGTGAAAGATTTTGTCGCGCGCGAATGGAATTGGGCAAAGCCCCGGATTATTTCAGCGCCGAATGTTAAAGATAAAGATGCGTGTATTTTCCCCCGAATGATTGATGGCGAATATATTATTTTGCATCGCGTCGACCGATCGATTTATATCGATTTTGCTGATGAAAATGAATTTCATCAGGGCAGCGAATATTTAACATCGGATTATCTGTTGATGCGACCGCGGGTCGATAAATGGGATAATATAAAAATAGGGATATCAGCGCCACCGATTGAAACGGCGCGAGGTTGGCTGTTGTTATATCATGGTTATTCCGATCCGGGTGCGATATATAAAGTCGGTGCTGCGCTGTTAGATTTACAAGATCCAAGAGAAGTGCTGGCGCGACTCGATATTCCATTGTTTGTGCCGGAAATGGATTATGAAAAATCAGGCTTTGTGCATAATGTTGTGTTTCCTTGCGGGAGCGTCGTGAAGGGAGATGATCTTTATATATATTATGGCGGCGGTGATTTTGTGATCGGCGTGGCGGTGATGAGTTTAACGGAATTATTATCGCTTTTTTAAAAGGATTGAGCGGATGTTGAAAAAAAATATCATTGGTAAAGTTTATAAACGACCCTGGGGTTCTTATGAAACATTTGTGTTAGAAAAAAATTATCAAGTCAAAAGAATCATCGTAAAGTCGGGTGGATATTTATCGTTGCAAAAACATTTTAAGCGCGCAGAGCATTGGGTGATTGTTTCGGGCACGCCCACGGTGATTGTGGGCAAGAAAAAGAAAAAGTTAGCGGCGGGCGATCATGTATATGTTCCGCTTGAAACCATGCATCGCGTGATGAATTTATCTAAGAAACCCGTGGTTTTTATCGAAGTGCAGTATGGTTCGTATTTGGGCGAAGATGATATTGTTCGGTTGGATGATATTTACGATCGTGCGTAGCCCACATATTTCACGCGATTGCGTAGCAGTGTAGCCCGGATGAAATGTGCGAAGCACATGTAATCCGGGAAATCAATATTCCCGTATTCCGCTTCGCTTCATACGGGCTGGCTACCTGTAGAGCGTATAAATTCCATCATACGCTCTACAGGGATTTAAAAGCAAGTGTAGCC
>Ga0155284_133_pt4 | contig 14094 bp, 11 predicted proteins | sample RifCSPhighO2_02_FD_106252 | JGI IMG/M metagenome (GOLD analysis project Ga0155284, IMG submission 106252) | Gammaproteobacteria bacterium RIFCSPHIGHO2_02_FULL_42_13 | reverse complement strand
GTTGTTATTATCCATTGATGGATAACCCAAAACTACTTGATCAGGTCGCAATATATTTTTAAAAGGGAGGAAATAAGTAGGAACGCTGTCTACTTGTGATGGCCAAGACTCCATTAAGTTGCTTGCCATTGCCGTGGAAAAATCAATCATGGAATCACCAGCGTTTGGATCATAAAGTTTATTGTTAACGCCATACATGCCGCCGCTATTATAAAGTTGAATGCCAACCCAGCTTAAGGGAGTATTGACTTGATTGATGATCGCGCTGTAGTTTGCCCACTGTCCGATATAATTGCGCGATGGTGACATGTTTGCAGATTGGGGTACAAGGCTAATCAATAAGTTTGGATCTAACGCATGTAATTTATTAATGAATTTAATCATGATGCCAACATCGCCAGTAGGATTAGAAAAATCATCCCCATTCACAGCATCTAAGCCTTGTTCAACATCAATATCAATACCATCAAAGTGATAAGGAGAGGTTACAAAATCGTTAATAAAATTTGTTGCTAATGAATTTGCATAATCATTGTCACTAAGTTTGGAGGCGGTATAAGCATCATGAAAATTTACGGTGGTAGTTGCGATATTAGATTGCGCACCACCAACAGAGAGCAACACTTTAATGCCAGCATCTTGTAAGTTTTTGATATATTTAGGCGTTACTGTTTCAGCAAAGGCGCTATCAACAATGAGTCCAGTTGTGCTGCTGAAAAGCCCAAAAGCAACAAGGATGTCGGTATAGCCAGCGTCTTTAAGTTGCTCGGCGGAAGGTAAGCTTTTCCAAGCAGGGAGATAGCCAATGATCCTACCAGTACTAGCGTCTTGGTTAACAGGCAGTGGCGATGCAGTCGCGACATAGGTGGTGAGTGCTAGGATGACCAATAAAAGAAGGGAAAATATTTTAAGGACAACTCTTTTTATGTTTTTAATAGATGTCATCTGATTAATACCATAGTTCACACGATTAAAGTATATCAGATTGTTCAAAAAATGCCAGTAAAATGTTTTTCTTGCTTTTGATCAAATTTTTTACAAAGTCTCTGAGTGTGAGGCCAAATAACCCGCTACACCATCAGGCGAGGCTTTCATGCCCTTGTCGCCAGGCTTCCAGTTTGCCGGACAGACTTCGCCATGTGTTTCACAAAAATCAATGGCATCAAAAATTCGGATGATTTCATCTGCGTTGCGGCCGATCGGCAAATCGTTCACGATTTGTGAGCGCACCAAACCTTTTTTGTCAATCATAAACGCGCCGCGCAAGGCGACACCTGCTGTTGGATGTTCTACGCCATAGCTTTTTGTGATGCGGTGATTGATATCAGCAACTAACGTAAATTTTACTGAGCCGATACCGCCTTCATTGATTTTGGTATTGCGCCAGGCGTGATGTGTGAATTGCGAATCGATCGATACGCCGATGACCTCGATGTTGCGTTTTTTAAATTCGGTCATGCGATGATCGAGGGCAATTAATTCAGATGGGCAGACGAACGTAAAGTCGAGTGGATAAAAAAACACGAGCGCGTATTTATTTTTGATTGTTTTTGATAACGAGAAGTTTTCAATGATTTCGCCGGTGCCTAGCACGGCAGGAGCAGTAAAGTCAGGGGCAGGTTGTGTGATTAAGATAGTCATTTGTGTTTCCTCTTTTAAGTAAAATGTTTTTGCCATTCCGTAACTACTTCGCGGGTTTCTAATGTCTCTCCCAGTCCACCAATCGAATATTTTTCAGCATTTTGCTAAATATTTGATTGGTCTGATTCCAATTTTTTTTCATGTCACAAACAGTTTGTCGTTCACAGGCTTCATTGCGTGTGCAGCGCGTGATCCCAAAGGATTCTTCCGTTGCGTTGATGATGTCCAGGAGAGTGATTTGGGTCGCTGGTCTTGCTAAGGCATAGCCGCCATTGACGCCTTGTTGTGATTGAACGAGTCCGGCTTTCGCGAGTTGTTTCAATAATTTATTGATGGTTGGCAGGTTGATTTGCGTCACTCGAGCGATTTCAGAGGCTTTTTGTATCTCTTGTTTGCGTGCGAGATGTTGCATCAGTGCGCAGGCATAATCGGTGAGTCGGTTTAAACGAAGCATGTGTAATCCCCTTTATTTTTGAATATAATACCAGATTGGTATTATATGGTCTAGAGATTTTGAGCGATTTTTTTAGCTTGTGCGAAGTTTGTTTTGCCTGTGCCCAGCTTGGGGATTTCGTCAACGATTTGGATTTCGTTCGGGATGAGTAAGGCTTTGATCTTGGCTTCAACGCAGCGTTTTTTAAATTCGGCAGGGGTTTCGTTTAATTTTGTTACGAGTAAAACAATCTTTTCACCTTTTTTCTCATCGGGGAGGGCAACAGCGGCGCAATCGATGTTCTCGGGTAACAAGGGCGCAATGGCATTTTCAACATGGGATAAGCTAACCATTTCGCCTGCGATTTTTGCAAAGCGCGAATAACGATCGGTAATGGTAAGATAACCATCCTCGTCTAAAAATCCTTGGTCACCAGTTTTATACCAGCGGGTATTGTTTTTATGAATGATGATCTCTTTTGTTTGCTCAGGTTGGTGAAAATAACCTTTCATCAGTTGTGGACCTGCGACGAGGATTAAACCCGATTCGCCCGGAGGTAATTGTTCTAATGTTTTTGGGTTGACGATGTGAATCGATGTGCCAGGCACCGGTAGACCTACTGCGCCGGGTTTGTAACCTTGCTGTACGTGATAATATTTTGGAATTAAAATATCGGGTAAATTAATGGAGACAACGGGTGCCGTTTCGGTGGTGCCATAACCTTCTAAAACATGAAGTCCGAATTTATCATAAAATTGTTTTTCAATGGTTGCCGATAACTTTTCTGCGCCAGAGACGACGAGTCTCAATGTTCTAAACATAATAGCTTCGACACGAGAGTGGCGTATATAAAGACTTAAAAATGTGGAGGTACTGCATAGTACGGTGATTTCATTTAGCGCGATGGCTTTGGCAACGCCGGCGGCATCAGTCGGGTCAGGATGGAAAATGAGCGGAATACCCTCAATAAGCGGCATGAGTGTTGTGCCGGTTAATCCAAACGCATGAAAGAGCGGCAAACAGCTTAAGACAGAATCTGTTTGGCGTATGTTCATGATGCTGGAGGTTTGTTTGGCGTTAATTAAAATGTTGCGGTGTGATAGCTCAGCTCCTTTCGGTAATCCTTCGCTGCCACTGGTGAAGTAAATGACGGCTGTGTTGTCGGGATTGATGCGATCGATATAAATATGTTTGAGGATGAAGTTAGGAATGATGGCGGCAGCTAAATAATAAATCCAATTCGTTGAGGCCAATAATTTATCTTTGTAGTCTTCTAAATAAATAATCTTGCACTGCTTGGTAATGGCGGCGATATTAAGGCCGCGTTTTTCTAAGCGTTCCAAAAAGATGCGCGACGTGATCACTGTTTTTATGTCGGTAATATCGATGGAATGTGAAATGGCTTCTTTGCTTGCGGTGTAATTAATATTGACAACGACTTTATTTAAAGCGAGTGCCGCGAAGTTTGAGAGTATGCCCATAATGCTAGGGGGCATCATGACGCCCACATGTTTTTCGTGTTTGGTAATCATGGATTGCAAAAGCTGCCGCATGCGGATAAAGCCAATAACCATTTGGTAGCCGGTCATTTTTTTATTGCCATCTATCGCAATAATTTGATCGCCCTGTTGTTGCGCGCGATATAGCCATTCGGCAGGGATCGACGATAATGTGTTGGCGTGATCAATCCATGCTTGTGTCCCTAAATCGAATATTTTTGATTTTAATGCACTGGCTTTAGTATCTGCCGGGAGTTGCTTGCCGTAACAAACCGTAATGTTTCTTTTAATATGTTTTGAAATTTTTCGATAATAGTTGGTGGAGAGTGAGCCCATGCTGCCCCATAGGCCACGAATATACAGGGGGACAATGATGGCGCCGGTGTTTTCGATGGCGCGTTCAAATCCGCGATGAAATTTTCCGAGTTGCCCATTGCGACTGACAAAACCTTCAGGAAATAAGGCGACGACGTCGCCTTTTTTTAAGGCATCATTGATGGTTTGAATGGAATTTTTGCTGCCCGCACTCGAAATGGGAATGGTATTAAATATTTTTAAAATCCATTTGATATGCCACTGGTTATAGTATTCTCTTTCCATCACGAATCGAACAGCGCGCGGGCAAGTGATTTGTATGATGGCCCAATCAATATAGCTGACATGATTTCCTAATAATAAAACACCCCCATCGGAGGGGATATTATCGATGCCGCTTGCCGAGATAGTATAAATTTTTGAAAGTACGGAGTAAGTCAAATAGCGAACCATCGATTGTGGCAAACTGATGACAGCGTAGATTGTTGCGACGATACCGATGAGGAATAAAAAATTAAAGCAGACAACGGGGTTGAAATTCATTAATGCGGTTGCTGCCGTTATAACCAAGAGTACAATCATAAAGACATTTTGAACGAAATTATTGGCGGCTAGAATTTTACCCAATTTGGGATTGGGCGAATTAAATTGAATAAGCGCATTCAGTGGGACGATGAGCATACCGCCAAAAAAGCCATACATTAAAAAAACCAAGAGCACTAATGTTTTATTGTTGATAATGGGCATAAAGAATAAGCCGATCGTCATGCCAAGCGTAGCGACGGGAATGATGCCGCTCTCGATAAAATGTTTAGAGGATTTGCCGGCAACGAGCGCCCCCAATAAAATGCCCAGGCCGCCGAGGGCGAGCGATCCTTGTGCAAACATGGCGGATGCATTATGAATGTATATTTTTAGATAGGCGCCATAGTTTGCGAGAATAACCTGATTAATGCCCCAGAAAAATCCCAATGCGATAATACACCCAAAGATGACTTTGTTAGTGTAAATAGAATTCATGTTTGCACGAATGTAATCGCCACGAATATATGGTTTAAATTTAAACGTAGAGTGTGGATCAGCGGCCGGTTTTACGCTTAAGAATAGCGTTAAAAAGTATTCTAAGCCGCTCATCAAAATTAATATAAAACCCGTGGGTGCGATGATCTTCATGATCTCGGTTTTTGTGGCCAATGCGGCGGCGTCATAATGTGAGATGAGTACCTGAAAAAAGATAGTGAAGACAACCGTGCCGGCTAAGATGGAAATAATCGCAATTGTTTGTACGTAAGCGTTGGCCTCTGCGAGTTTTTCTTTGCCGAACAATTCTTTGATATAACCGTATTTGGCGGGCGAATTAATGGTTGCTTGTACCGATAATAAAAACGTCATGGTAAATGCGAGCCAAAAACAACCCGCATAATAAAATAGGGTAATGAAAACGGTCAGTGGTATAGCCGCGAGCGCGGTCCAACGCATTACCTTGGTTTTCGAAAATTTATCTGACAGGTAGCCCGACGGGGTAAAAAATAACACGAATGGCAATAATATCATCGCGTTAATAAGTGCCGACATGATGGTATATACCTTCGGCGTGGCCGTTTGGTAGAAGATATCTTGGATTAATATTTTATGACCGATGTCGACAAACGCGTTGAGAAAGACAACGATCAGGTAGCTCATGTATTGATGTTTCGAAAATCTATTATTCATTATCCATTCTATTATTAAAGATTACCCCTTGCCACGGGGATATTGCGTGAGGGCGAAAATAAAAATCCCCGTGGCAAGCCACGGGGTATTTTTATTTCTTGGTAATATTTCGCCTGCGCGGCAAAGCCGCGCGCACGGCGACTCAAGGGGAGCGTTTCGCCCGCTCCCCTTGAGAATCCCCAGGCGAAAAGTTCCGAAATCGCTTCGCATTATAGCATGAAGAAATAGAGAATGGCATATCAATCAAAACCTTGTTATAAGTGGAATTCATGGTGGCGCGGTTTTGGTCGCTGTGATAAGAGGGGGCATCTTTCCGATGCACTGCTATTGTTCGGCAAAAAAAGTGAATAATCATAATCCCGTTTTTTTGAATTAGCAAATAAAATAACTTTTTTAACATAAAATATTTTGGTAGTTTTTTTGGCACAAAGGATGGAACATTCATTGATCATAAAGAGGCGTCAATATTTTCGAGGGCACATGCAAAATTTTGTTGTTGTTGATCGTACAGATCATTGGCGTTTCAATGTTGACAATGTAAAAGTTATTTCCTCCAAAGATTATTTGATGAGCGCGGTTTATTCGGACATGAAGCAAATTCGTTTGCTGAATTTATGTCAATCTTATAAATATCAATGTTTGGGGTATTATGTTTCTTTGTTGGCGGAGGCGAGAGGGCACCGCGTTTTTCCCAGTGTTAAAACCATTCAGGATTTGAGATCTCAAACTATCGTGAGAGCTATTTCGGATGATCTTGACCAGCTCATTCAAAAAAGTTTAGCGAAAATAAAATCAGTCGAGTTTGATTTAAGCATTTATTTTGGAAAAAATGTGGCGAAGCAGCATGAAAAGCTAGCGTTGCGGCTATATAATTTGTTTGAATCTCCGCTCTTGAGAATAAAGTTTGTTTTTAATAAAAAATGGTTATTGCAGAGTGTTTCTACCATCGCATTAAAAGATGTGCCTGAACACCATTGCGAAGATTTAGTTATATTTGCCAATCAGTATTTAGCGAGAGCGCATTATAAAAAACGAAAAAAAAATCAACCCCTGTATGATCTGGCCATTTTATATAATCCTAATGAAAAATTTTCACCCTCGAATCAAAAGGCGATTAAACAGTTTTTGAAGGTTGCCGATAAAGTTGGATTTAGACCTCAGCTGATTGGCCGATCAGATTTTAATAAAATTTCATTTTTTGATGCGTTGTTTATCAGAGAAACAACGAGCGTGAATCATTACACCTATCGATTTGCGAGAAGAGCCGCGTCTGAAGGATTAGTGGTTGTGGATGATCCTGCCTCCATTATACAATGCGCTAACAAGGTGTATTTGGCAGAAATTTTTTCTAAAACAAAATTATCTCGTCCTAAAACTTGTATTATTCATAAAGAAAACAAACATATTATTAATTCCGAATTAGGGTTTCCCTGTATTTTAAAGTTGCCGGACGGTTCATTTTCGCAGTCTGTTGTGAAGGTGGAAGATGATGCGCAGCTCAAAGAGACGCTGAATCAATATTTTTTGCGATCGGATTTGTTGATAGCGCAGGCGTTTATGCCGACCGATTTTGATTGGCGAATCGGCGTGCTTAATAGGGAACCGATTTTTGCGTGCAAATATTATATGGTCAAAAAACATTGGCAAATTTATAAATGGAATCAGCCTAATCAATTATATGCGGGAGAAGCAGAAGCGGTGCCTATCAGCAAAGTCCCCGATTTTGTTTTAAAAACAGCATTAAAAGGAGCGAATTTAATAGGCGATGGTTTTTATGGCATTGATCTGAAAGAGATTAATCATAAGGCATATTTGATTGAAATTAACGATAACCCCAATGTGGATGATGGGGTCGAGGATGAAATTCTTGGGGAAGAATTATATTTTAATATCATGCGATATTTTGTTGATAAGTTAGACAAGAAAAAATTACGGCAATGAAAAACTCATTCTTGCATTTATTTGAAGGTATTGGGATAGAGTTAGAATATGCGCTGGTTGACAAGGCTCAACTAAACGTTAATCCCGTTGTCGATGATTTGATTTATTCGTTATGCGGAGATTATCGCTCGGAACTGGATTTTGATGGCGTCAGCATATCGAATGAGTTGGCGAAGCATATTCTCGAATTCAAGGTGCCCTCTCCGATTAAGCTCAATGACTTTGTTAAATTTTCGGATTTATTTCATCAGAACATTAAACATATCAATGAGCAGTTGGCGGCGTTTAATACTGCTTTGATGCCGACGGCATGTCATCCCTGGATGAATCCTGTTAATGAATCGGCTATATGGCCGCACGAGAATCAAGAGATATACAACAAGTATCATCAGATTTTTAATTGCAAAACGCATGGCTGGATGAATTTGCAAAGCGTTCATTTGAATTTGCCTTTTTATGATGATAGGGAGTTTGGCAAGTTACACGCGGCGATAAGATTGGTGTTGCCTCTTATTCCTGCGATAGCAGCAAGTTCGCCGATCTTTGATGGAAAAATGACGGGGCTGTTGGATGCAAGATTGCAGCATTATATGGCGAATCAGAAAAAAATCCCGTTGATTACCGGAAGCGTTATTCCCGAGGCTGTTTTTAATTTACAGGATTATCAGCGGCTGATCTTGCAGAAAATCTATAAGGCAATCGCGCCGTATGATGAGCAGGGGTTATTAAAGCATGATTGGTTAAATTCCAGAGGTGCGATTTTAAGAGCAGAGAGACAAACGATTGAAATCAGGGTGATCGATATTCAGGAGTGTCCCCAAGTTGACTTGGCAATTCTGTTTTTTATTATCGCTGTTATTAAAGGGTTAGTGAAGGAAGTTTGGAGTGATTTGGAAGAGCAAAAATTATTTTCTGAAAAAAGTCTATTGTCAATTTTATTGAATACGATGCGCGACGGCATGTCGGCTTACATTGAGGACGAAAAATATTTGTCGGTGTTTGATTATACGGAGGGCCCCTGTACCGTTAAGACGTTGTTGAGACATATTCTTTTTTCGGCGATAGGAGAATATGATGTTGATTCAATTGCACACTACGATATTATACACTCGATTTTAAATCAGGGTAATTTATCAGAAAGAATATTAGGGGCATTGAATAATGATTATTCTCATGATAGTTTAAGAAAAGTCTATGCCAGATTAATGGATTGTTTGGCTAAAAATGAAGCTTTTTTGTTGTAATTGGGATTGAGGGGAGGCGATGGATGAAAGAAAAAAAATATCTGCAAAAGAAAGCGGAAAAATATATGAGTATGCGCATGAAGGGATTTTTTAAGGACAGATTGCTCGATTTAAAAAATGCATTGATCGACAAGGCGCGCCAGACGCCGGATAACTTTAGATCGAATACGGGTGGTTGTGCTGATGAATCAGATATGGCGACCAAAGAAGAGATTTTGGCATCGGAAATTTTAGCGCGGACACGCGAGGCTAAATTGATTGAAAAAATAAACTATTCTTTAGCGCAGCTTGCGGCGGGCGATTATGGATATTGTGAGAGTTGTGGCGATGAAATAGGATTGGCTCGATTAGAGATTCGCCCAACAGCAACCCTGTGCGTTGATTGCAAAAATTTAGAGGAAATCACAGAAAAACAGAGCGGAAATTATCAAAAAGTTTTTAGCGGATATGAAGAAGAGGAATGATCCCGTGTTCGATGAGATCGAGGTTGTCCCGCTTGCGTTAAGTCAGTAACGTAGCCTGGGTGGAACGAGCAAAGCGAGTGAAACCCGGGGCTTTCATCCTGGGTTTCGCTTCGCTTCACCCAGTCTACACTTGCTTGACTCCGCTGCAAGCAGCGGAGATTTCTTAACTTTAAACGGTTAATTAAGGCATGAAGAGAGGAGTTGGTCGGAGTGAAAGGATTCGAACCTTCGACCCCTGCGTCCCGAACGCAGTACTCTACCAAACTGAGCTACACTCCGACGTCGTGGAATAAAAATCCCCGTGGCAAGCCACGGATATTTTTATTTCTTGGTAAGATTTCGCCTGCGCGGCAAAGCCGCGCGAACGGCGACTCAAGGGGAGCGCTTGCCCGCTCCCCTTGAGCATCCCCAAGCGAAAAGTCCCACGCGGCAAGCCGCGGGGAAATCGCTTCGCATTATACCGATAATTTGGCGCGAATAGCAATCTGCAACTCTCCGCTTGTGAAAGATAGTCCCAGCAAGGGTTTCAGCAGCTAGAGAGCTGCAAAGCACGATTACTTGTCATTTTGTCAAGCGTGGTGTAGTATTGCTCGCCTTTCTGGAGTTTTAAATGAATTAGCGGAGTAATGCGATGATTGCGGTAATAAAAACAGGCGGTAAGCAGCATAAAGTTGAAGTGGGTGAGATTTTAAAGATCGAAAAACTCGAGGCGGACACAGGCGCCAAGGTTGAATTTGATGAAGTGTTGTTGGTGGGCGTTGGAAAAGATGTCAAAATCGGGGATCCTTTCGTTAAAGGTGCCAAAGTGATCGCTGAAGTGATTGATCAGGCGCGCGCCAAAAAGGTGCATATCCTGAAATTCAATCGACGTAAGCACCATATGAAGAAACAGGGGCATCGTCAATATTTTACACAAATCAAAATTTTGGAAATTAAAACGGCTTAAGAGGGGTTTGTCATGGCACATAAAAAAGCAGGCGGTAGTACACGAAACGGTCGCGATTCACAAGCACAGCGACTGGGTGTCAAACGTTTTGGTGGGGAGATTGTTCGCGCGGGTAATATTTTAATTCGTCAACGTGGTACATCATACCATCCGGGCACCAATGTAGGCATTGGTAAAGATGACACATTGTTTGCGTTGATCGATGGTCGTGTGAACTTTTCTGTGAAAGGTCCTAGCAAACGCAGAACTGTCAGTGTTGAAATGGTTGCTGCTAAAAAAACGAAAGCGACAGAGCGGGCTGAAGAAAAAGCGAGCTAAGGTTTTAGTGATTATATAAAGGCCGATGTTTGTTCAACAACTCGGCCTTATTTTTTATCCATTGTCATCCTCGGGTACGCACGATACTTATGAAATTCACCGATGAAGCACATATTGTAGTACAAGCCGGCAAAGGTGGTGATGGTTGCGTAGGCTTTCGTCGCGAAAAATTTATTCCAAAAGGCGGACCTAACGGCGGCGATGGCGGCAATGGCGGTAGCGTTTTTTTGGTGGCGGAGGAAGGGTTAAATACGCTCGTTAATTTTCGCTATGAATCTCGATTTAAAGCAGAATCAGGTCAGTATGGAATGGGTAATCAATGTACTGGCAAAAGCGGTGAGGATTTATTCGTCTCCGTGCCGTGCGGTACGTTGGTTTATGATGAAGAAACTGAAGAATTGCTGGGCGATTTGACCGAGCAGGGACAGCAATTAAAAGTCGCTCAAGGTGGCGTACATGGCTTGGGAAATACGCGGTTTAAAAGCAGCATCAACCGAACTCCTCGCCAATCCACTAAAGGCACACTCGGAGAAACGCGACAGTTACGGTTAGAGCTTAAAGTCTTGGCTGATGTTGGCTTGGTCGGCATGCCTAATGCCGGCAAATCAACGTTTATTCGCTCGGTTTCAGCCGCGCGACCCAAAGTAGCTGACTATCCGTTTACGACGCTGCAGCCGCATTTAGGTGTGGTGCGTGTGGATGCGGAACATAGTTTTGTTGTGGCGGATATTCCAGGCATTATCGAAGGTGCTGCAGAAGGTGCTGGGCTTGGATTGCAATTTTTAAAACATATTTCTCGCACGAGTTTGTTATTGCATTTTGTGGATGTTATGCCGCTGGATGGAGATGATCCTGTCGAAACAGCACAGAAAATCATTAAAGAACTTGAAAAATTTAATCCTGAGTTGGCGGCCAAGACGCGTTGGTTGGTATTGAACAAGATTGATTTACTGCCCGAAGAGGAGCGCGCTGCTGTCTGCAAGAAAATCACACAAGGATTAAGTTGGCGGGGTCCTGTTTTTGAAATTTCAGCATTGCAGAAATTGAATCTCGATAAATTGATTTATGCGTTGAGTGATTTTTTGAATCAATAGGTTGCTGGGGGTAGCGCGGGGGAGCCGGCGTAGCCCGTATGGAGCGAAGCGAAATACGGGGATAATAAAAAGAAGAACAGATGGTTAATTATAGAAGAAATTATTTAAAAGGCGGCAAATATTTTTTTACGGTTGCGTTAAGAGATCGGAGTTCGAAATTATTGATTGAACGCATTGAATTGTTAAGAGAGGCTGTACAGGTGGCACAATTAAGGGATGAATTTACGAAGGATTGTTGCCCCTGAATTGGGGTGACTTAATAAAATTAAAGGATGGAAATTATGGTGAATAAATATTCCCGTATTTCGCTTCGCTCCATGCGGGCTACGCTGGCTATCATATTGTGTCAAGAAAAATGATAATTTTCCTTGAAATGTAGTCCAAATAGGACTACACTGCATAACGTAGGATAAACGAGGAAATAGATATTATGAACATGAATACTCATCAAACTTATGTCCGTGCCAGAATTGATGCGGAAACTAAAATCCGCGCTACTCATGCGCTTGCAGATATGGGTTTATCTGTATCAGATGCCATTCGCTTGCTCATGTTGCGCATTGCTAATGAACAACGCATGCCGTTCGAATTGCGAGTTCCAAATAAGCAAACCGTGAAAGCGATTCATGAGCTTGAGTCAAAAAAAGGTAAAATTAAACAATTTAACACTATTGATGCTCTGATGGATGATCTCGATGAGAAAGATTGAACGCTCTACCGTATTTCAACAACTCGGCCGCAAGCGGCCGAGATTGTTTCCTTAATTGATTTCGCCTGCGCGGGAACCCCGCGCGAACGGCGACCAGAGGGGAGCATTGCATTGCTCCCCTCTGGACTCCCCAGCGCCCTTGTCTCCGCTGCAAGCAGCGGAGATTTCTTACTTTAAACGGGATTATAAACGCGAGTTAAAGGGAAAATATCGTAAAATCCTCAAAACTGCGTTAACAGAAATATTAATGCCTCTTCTTACCGATCAACCTTTAGATATACAATACCGAGATCATGATTTAAGCGGCAATTGGTGCGGATATCGAGAATGCCATATTAAACCGGATTTACTTCTCATTTATCGCAAAGATGGCCATGACGTTCTACGTCTTGCCAGATTGGGTTCGCATAGCAAGCTATTTCGTTAACGTTACAATCCGTCCCTATATGTCACGCGACCCATATTTACTGATTTAACGCGCAATAGTTATGCGCTGTGGGGCCTGATGTTGTTTAGCGGGTATCTGAAGGTGATACACGCGGAATTAAAACACACTGAGATCCTGTACACGATTGCTATTCCAAATCGCGAAGTAGCCAGCAAGATTCAATATATAATGTTATTTGCCGAGTTGCTTAATCCCTTTATTCATGTGCGCTTTATAACGAGCGGCGGCATTTTTATGAATAATTTTCTTGGTGGCTAATCGGTCGATGATAGATGCGGTCTCTTGATAGGCGGATGTGGCGTTTTTTTGATCTTTGTTGGCAATTCCATGACGAACCTTTTTGATCAATGTGCGCAACATGGAGCGTTGGCTCGCATTGCGATCGCGATGAGTTTCGGCCTGACGTGCACGTTTTTTTGCTTGTTTGGTGTTTGCCACAGAAATTCTCCAACTAAATATATAAGAACGGCGAAAATATGCCCGTAACTCGTTATAATGTCAAGCGATTTTCGGTATAATGTTGGTATAATGCCATTGCGCTACCCTTAGCGGCAGGTATTTTGTATCCCTGGGGAATCGTTTTAAGTCCGGCGGTTGGTGCGGTGCTGATGGGCTTAAGCACGGTGGTGGTTGCCTTTAATGCGCAATTGTTGCGGGCAAGCGCGTGGGATACGATAAAGCGATTGACGGTGCGCTTGCATCGCGCCCATCGCATGCAATATCCGAGTTAAGGGTCTGTTACAAAATAACTTGGACATATAGCACCCAGATTGGCAGCAGATTTAAATGTTCTGATTGAAGAAAAATACGCGCATAGTCTCACTATGTAAGTGTTTTTCTGAATGAAGAACGTTTAAAGATGCTGCCAAGATGGGAGGCTAGATGTTCAAGTTATTTTGTAACAGACCCTAAGGATGAGAAGCAGGGGTTGTTGGCGGCGGCGGTTCATCAGAAGACGCTTTGCTGCTTTCCTCCTTGGGGGGTTCTGCAGCGCGCGGTGTTGTGGCCGATAAAATCGATTTGGGTTGTGGATCTGCCGTCGGTTTGAATTCGGTGACGTTTCCCAGCTCCATTGCTACAGCAGTTGTCGATGTGCCGGCAGGCGCAGAGGGGTTTGCGAACATTTTCTTTTCTATGCCCACGCGTTGTCGCAATGCCGTGCTATCAAACGTGGTCTGATTTAATCCGGAAAACAGTCCGCGCACTGCACCATAAATAGCACCGGCGACGACACCTATGATGCCGCCTATTAATTCAAGCACAACTCCCCCTATGTGGCCATGCGTTCTTTGACGTGCATATTCCATACCACATAGGCCGCCATTTACT
>Ga0155284_120_pt1 | contig 15384 bp, 14 predicted proteins | sample RifCSPhighO2_02_FD_106252 | JGI IMG/M metagenome (GOLD analysis project Ga0155284, IMG submission 106252) | Gammaproteobacteria bacterium RIFCSPHIGHO2_02_FULL_42_13 | reverse complement strand
CCCTTTAGAAACCCCATGCGTAAGGTACTCGCGGCAAGCCGCTAGGTATTTGCTTCGCAATAAGTTATTGTAAATTGTATTTATCTAGTGTCAACTGGATGACTATAGATAAACATGTTATCATAGCATAAATAATGAGCACGGGTGCGGCCATGAATCTTTCTATGAATAGTACAGAATCGTTTCGGCAGGCGAAAAAAATTACGCTGATTGGCGCAGCAGTTAATATTTTTTTAGCCATCTTAAAAATGCTTACCGGGTGGTTGGGGAATTCACAGGCTTTATTCGCCGATGGTATCCATTCTTTTTCGGATTTATTAACGGATGTCTTGGTATTGTATGCGGCGAAAGCGGGTAGTCATGGTCCTGATTATAATCATCCATACGGACACCAGCGCATTGAAACCGCGCTGACGATTGTTGTTGGGATTGTGTTAGCGCTTGCCGGTTTGGGCATTGTTGCTGATGCGATTGTTGATGCCGTTTTACATGATGTTTTGTCACCCAATTTATTTGTTTTGATGGTTGCGGTTGTTTCCATCATCATGAAAGAGTTTATGTATCGATATACGCTTAATGTCAGCGAACGTACGGGATCTACGTTACTAAAAACGAATGCATGGCATCATCGCAGCGATGCGTTTTCATCTTTGATTGTATTGATTAGTGCAACGGGTGAGTATTTTGGTATTCATTATCTGGATGCTGTGGGTGCGGTTATTATTGGCGTTATGATTTTAAGAGTGGCGGGCAAGTCGATTTGGTCATGTGTGCGCGAGTTAGTGGATACAGGCATTGATGCGCGTACCTTGCGGTTTATGCATGATGAAATGTTAAAGGTGCCTGGCATTAAATCTATTCATCAGTTACGCACACGTTCTTTGGGCGGTACGGTTTTTGTGGATGTGCATATACAAGTGGATTCTCATGTGAGCGTTTCTGAAGGACATTATATCGCAGAGCAAATTATTGCGTATCTTTCTACTCGTATGGATAAGGTTGCCGATGTGACCGTTCATGTCGATACGACCAGCGAGGAAACAGCGCCCAGTAAATTACCGAATCGTATCGTGGTTGAAGAACAATTGCGAGCCTGTTGGAAAGATTTGTCGAGCTATCATTTGATTGATCATATTAACTTGCATTATTTGAATGAATCAATTGAAGTCGAGGTGTTTTTGCTCATGCGATCATTATCCGAGTTGCCCTCGGTGGAAGAGTTGTTAAAGCAATATCCAGCGGCTGTTGAGAAAATTCCTTTTATTTCGAAAGTACAGGTGTTTTTCTTTTATTAATCGGTCGTCCCGGAATTCCGCCGAAGGCGGAATATCCGGGATCCAGAGAATGCTTTAGTCCGGCATGTTGATTCTCTGGATTCTGATGCGTTAGAATACACCGGTGTTTTTGTGGCTATTTTGCATGGAATTTTGCCTGACATTTTATTGGAGTCCAGAGATTAAGTGAAAATAATTTATGTTTAAAGTTGCGACGTGGAATGTGAATTCAGTTCGCATGCGCTTGCCACATATTTTGAGATGGCTGAAGACGCATCGTCCGAATATTTTAGCTATTCAAGAAACAAAAGTACCTGATGATAAATTTCCAAAAGATGAAATCGAGGCAGCCGGTTATCATGTCATTTATTCAGGACAAAAATCTTATAATGGCGTGGCAACTATTAGTTTAAAAGAAGCAACGGATGTTGTTTATGATTTACCTGGGCTGAAGGATCCGCAACGACGTGTGTTGGGCGCGACTATTGATGGTTATCGGTTTTTAAATTTATATGTGCCGAATGGAACTAGTATCGATTCAGATAAGTATCAATATAAATTAGAATGGCTTAAAAAATTATGCGCACATGCAAAATTACAGCTCCAAAGATTTTCAAAATTTGTTATCGTTGGTGATTTTAATATCGCGCCCGCAGATCTGGATGTGTATAACCCCAAAGCGTGGGAGGGGCAGGTGTTGGTGAGCGAGCCCGAGCGAGCTGCCTTGCAAAAAATACTCGCTGTCGGCCTACATGATGCGTATCGACTGCTTGATCAAACGTCGGGTGGCTACAGTTGGTGGGATTATCGGCATGCGGCATTTATGCGTGATATGGGGTTGCGGCTCGATTTGATTTTATTGAGCGATGAATTAAGTAAGCATTGCAAGGGCTGTTTTGTCGATAAGACACCTCGTGGTTGGGATTCACCCTCGGATCATGCCCCCGTCATTGCTGAGTTTGATTGAGATCACTAAAATTTTGACCAAATCCTTGATTCTAAAGAGGGGCTCGGCTATGATTCAGTCCCATATTAATAGATGGGCTCCGTATTCGGGGCAATTAAGCAAAGAAGAGGAATAGTGATGCAAGCGGAAATTCACCCAAAATATGCTGAAATTACAGTCACTTGTAGTTGTGGTAGTAAATTCACCGTAGGGTCTACCCTGGGGCATGATTTATTGATCGATGTGTGTGACAAATGTCACCCGTTTTATACGGGTCAGCAAAAGATCGTTGATACAACGGGTCGTGTGGAGCGCTTTAAGCAGCGTTATGCTATGCCTGGTGTGGCCGACAAAGTAAAAGCCGATAAAGAATAGTCTTTTTGAATGATAATCTACTTTTAGCTCTGTCATTTCGAGGTCGTATGAGTCGTTTATCTATTATCAATGATGTAAAAAAGCACTCTCTTATTCCATGGTTAATTTGTGGAGTCGGCGCGCTTTTTTATGGCTATGAATATATTTTACGAATTGCCCCGAGCGTCATGTCTGGCGAATTGATGCATGATTTTCATTTATCAGCATCGCGTTATGGTAGCGTGATCGCATTATATTATTTTGCGTATTCGCCCATGCAATTGGTTGTGGGTGTATTGATTGACCGATATGGTCCTCGTCGGTTATTAGTGGCAGCTTGTGCGTTATGTGTAATTGGTGCATTTATATTTGGTTCAGCACAATCTGTATGGATGTTGGGTTTTGGGCGATTGCTCATCGGATTGGGTTCGGCATTTGCGTTTGTGGGAGCATTAAAAATTGCAACGATCTGGTTGCCGCCCAATCGATTTGCGTTTGCATCGGGGTTGATTACCACACTTGGAACGTTAGCGGCAATGGGCGGCGACATTTTTATTGCACCGCTTGTCGAATGGCATGGGTGGCGAATGACAACATTTGATTTAGCAATTCTAGGTGTTTTTTTGATAGTGATTATGTTTGTTTTTGTTCAGGATCGTATTAAAACCTCTCATCATACTTTTTATGTGGCAGATCCAGAGTTTAAAGATGTTCTAAAAGGGTTATGGTTTGCAATAAAGTCGCCTTATATTTGGATGGCAGGTGCGATCGGTTGCTTGATGTATTTAGGTCTTAGTACGTTTGCCGAGCTTTGGGGAATTTCGTATTTGATTCAGGCGCATCACATTTCGTACAATCAGTCGGCAACGGCTATTTCATTGATGTTTTTGGGGTGGTCGATTGGTGGGCCGATTATCGGTTTTTTGTCGGATAAATTTCAGCAACGTCGAATGCCATTGATGGTTGGCTCTATGATTGGTTTATTCATCATGTTGATTGTTTTATATGTGCCTAATCTTAGTCTTTTCTCAGTAGAATCTGCTTTGTTTAGTTTAGGTTTTGTGATCAGCGCTCAAATTATTGTGTTTGCCATTAGTCGTGAAGTGAGCCCCGAAAAAATTTCAGGAACAGCAATTGCGTTTACTAATATGTTGATTATGTTAGGGGGACTTGTGTTTCAACCAGTGATTGGTTGGTTGTTGGATTTGCATTGGCACGGTACGATTTTGCAGGGAGTGCCTATTTATTCTATTCATGATTATCAAATTGCGTTGTCGATATTACCCATCGGATTAATTATTAGTTTTATCTTGGGATTTTTCTTGAGAGAGACGCGCGCGTCACGCATGTAAGATCATTTTTTCAAAAATTGTTTTATAACTATTGACAGCAACTATGCTTTATATCATGCTTGCGTGTGGATGATATCCGTGTGTTTGTTTTAGGATAATTAAAACGATAATTAATGGAGAAATTACAATGACAAAGGAACAATGCTTACAGGATTTATTTCTAGATGTCTTACGAAAAGAAAAAGTTCCCGCCGCAATCTACCTCGTTAATGGTATTAAACTACAAGGCCAAATCGAAGCGTTTGATGGACATGTTGTAACGCTAAAAGGTACTGTTACTCAAATGGTCTATAAGCACGCAATTTCAACTATTGTGCCGGCGCATAATGTAGAGGTTGCTCATCAAGCAATGGTTGCCGCCGAAGAAAATGCCTAAGAAATAATCAAATTTAATGGCATGTGATACTTGTCCATATTTCTTGCTATCGTGGCGCATTGTAAAAATGTGCCACGATTTATTCTTTCTGCCTATGGCTGCTGTTATCTGTTAAAATCGTCTTTTTGATTACAATAAAGGTGCTATTTATGAGCAAAAACATCGTTGTTTTAGGTAGTCAGTTTGGCGACGAAGGGAAAGGTAAGATCGTCGATTTATTAACCGAAAACGTTGCGGCTGTTGCGCGCTATCAAGGTGGACATAACGCCGGTCATACGCTTGTTATTAATGATAAAATCACCAAACTGCATTTAATTCCGTCTGGCATTTTGCATGATGATGTGCATTGTTTTATTGGAAACGGCGTCGTGTTGTCGCCTGCCTCGTTGCTGGATGAAATTAGGCAACTCGAGTCAAAAGGCGTGTCCGTGCGCAGTCGTTTACATATCAGTTACAGTTGTGCGTTAATCATGCCTTATCATATTGCCATCGATCAGGCGCGCGAAAAATATCGCGGTGCAACGGCGATTGGCACGACGGGTCGAGGGATTGGTCCGGCTTATGAAGATAAAGTAGCGCGTCGTGCTATACGGATTTCCGATTTATTTTATTCAGAAACGCTTGCACAAAAAGTCAAAGAGTTAGTCGAGTATAATAATTTCTTATTAAAAGAATATTATTTAGCAGATATATTGCATTATGATGAGATTTTAGACGAATTAATCACCTTTAGTGAAGAATTGCGGCCGATGGCGACGGATGTGACGAGATGGTTGATGCAATTGCGCGAACAGAAACGCAATATTTTGTTTGAAGGTGCGCAAGGGACATTTTTAGATATTGATCATGGGACTTATCCTTTTGTGACATCATCGAATACGATTGCAGGCGGTGTTTCGACGGGTTGCGGGTTTAGCCCGCGATATCTCGATAAAGTATTGGGCGTTGTGAAAGCGTATACGACACGTGTTGGTGCGGGGCCGTTTCCTACTGAGCTGGATGATAAATATGGCAAATGGTTGTCCGAGTGTGGCAGCGAAATTGGTACGACAACGGGACGATCACGGCGATGTGGTTGGTTTGATGCGGTATTATTAAGACGTGCGGTTGAGTTGAATGGATTTACTGGGTTATGCGTGACTAAGTTAGATGTGTTAGATGGATTAGACGAAATCAAGTTTTGTGTTGCTTATCGATTACACGGAAAACAAATTGATGCGCCGCCTGCGGACGCAACCACGTTAGCGCATTGCGAACCTATTTATGAAACCCTGCCTGGTTGGCAAGAATCAACGAAAGGGGTGCGTAATTACAATTTATTGCCGCCAGCGGCCAAGGATTATTTAAAGATGATCGAGAAAATTGTCGGCGTGCCGATTGATATTATTTCTACCGGCCCGAATCGCGCGGATACGATTATTATCAATGCGCCGTTTTAACAAATATGCGGGCGCCAAGCAAAGAGTCTAATTATGATTTCTACCCAATCATTAAATAAGCAAGTGTAGCCTGGGTGAAGCGAAGCGAAACCCAGGATGAAGACCCTGGGTTTCACTCGCTTTGCTCGTTCCACCCAGGCTACGTTACAGAGGGGAGCAATGCAATGCTCCCCGAGAGGAGCCGTTCGCGCGGCTTTCCCGCGCAGGCGAAATCAATTAAGGAAACAATCTCGGCCGCTTGCGGCCGAGTTGTTGAGCAAATATGAGGGCGTCAAGCAAAGCATCTAATTATGATTTCTACCCAATCATTAAATAAGTTTTTAACAGAGTTGCAGCAGTCGAAAAGCCTCGACGCAGTGAATTATGCGTTAAAAAAATACCTAAAAGCATTGGGTATTAATACATTTGATTTTACCTATTATGCGTATCATCCAAAATCGAAACATAAATTGAAATATGTGTTTTGTTCGGATAACTTTAAAACATGGCACCGTCATTATGTCGAAGAAAATTATAATGATATTGATTCTACTTTGGGGGAAGCGTATCGAGATAATCTGCCGATTTTTTGGGATATTCAAACACAATTAAAAACCGCCAAAAATCAACGTGAAAAAAAGATGCGTGAAGATTCATTAGTGTTTGGTGCAGATAAAGGCATTACGATTCCGATTCATGGTTCGCATGATGATTTTGCAGTGTTGTTGATTGAGCAGCTGAAAGGACAGGTCTGTTTGGAAAATCGAGAAGCATTGCAACATGAATTTTTCATCGTTGCGCATTACTATTATCATTTTGTGCGCCAGCAGTTATTAAAAACAAAAATGACTGAACGGCCTTATAATCTTAGTAAACGCGAGATGCAATGCTTGTTGCTGTTTGCGCAAAATTATTCAAACGAAGAAATTTCGAAAAAGCTCGATATTACAGAACGCACCGTTAATTTTCATGCGCAAAATATTAATAAAAAACTCGGGACAAAAAATAAATATCAGTCAGTATTAAAAGCCCTTGAAGAAGGGCTGTTGACCATATAACGGCCAAAGCTTATCCGGAACTCGCGTTTATAGCTGGGAGATTAAAATTTTGTAGGATATTCGCCTTATTTTTTCTAAAACCTGTCATAAATGACAGTTTTTAAGGGTATTTTGCTTCATTATAATGGCAGCGTTATTCCAAAATTTAAAGAGGGTGACTCATAATGAAAAAAAATATTTTGTTACTCGGTGTTTTAATGTCTTGTTTCGCGAGTACTGCTTTTGCAAAGCAGTTAACGACTTATGTGACCGAATGGGGTGGATATGGTGCGTCAGGCTATCCATCGTATCCATTCGATGGTTCGCATCCAAGTCAATATGGCGATACGACGGTTGTGCGTAATGCGGATATGGTGCAAAAAGTGAAACAATCTGATGTGGTTGCCTATGCATTTTTACAAGTGTGGAATCCAAACAGTGCGCAAGCAAAACAATTTAATGTGCCAGCAGATTGGGCTGGTCAGTTGCATTTTGATGATTTGTGGGCGAATTTACCGGGCTGGAGTGCAAAAGAAGGGCCGGCTTGGAAAACATTTTGTAGCGCGGTTGGTCATGGATCTTGTGCGGCTGTGCAACAAGATTGTAGCTCGGGCGCTTGCCATCCGGCGCTGTTACGTTATCAAGACATTAATGTTGGACAGATGAATAACTTTGGCGCGTTTGTAAATTTAGATGATAATAATGGCAAAACCGCAAAGATTTTGGCGATCGGTGGCGCTAATACAGCAGCCAACCAATCTGTTTCAACCGATTCTTTTCAGGCGATTTTTGCGAATGAAGATATTTTTTTAGCGTCGCTGAGCAATTGGATGTCTAATTTAAGCAATATGTCGTCGAGCACAACGTTTGGGGTAGATTATGATTTCGAGCCACCAACAGATGCAAATGGTGCACAAAAGAGTCCTGATATGTCTACGTTAACTGATTATGCGAGCTTATATCAATTAGTCAAAAATACACGACAAAAATTAGATAGTTTGGGAAAACATTATTACATTTCGGTGACGATCACCTGTAATGAAGGTTATTTAGATTACATTAATCGATCTGTTGACGGTGGTTGGTTTAAGCAAATTGCACCGTATGTTGATCATGTGAATATCATGACCTATGACATGCACGGTCCTTGGGATTTATCAGGGGATCCGGGTGCGGTTTCTCATATCATGTTAAAGAATCCAACGTTTATGCAAAATACTTATGCGATTAATTATGGATTGGAAGATGTGGTGAATAAGGTTGTTAATGACTATGGTATGCCGGTTGACAAGTTACAGGCGGGCATTGCAGCATATGGTCGTGGATTTGCAGGCGTTGCTGCCGGTGCCAATGCTAATTATCCTGGGTTCGATCAATCGTGGTCTGGGCCGAGTAATTTTGATGTGCAGTATAGCAATAATCAGGTCGGTCTGTTGCCGTATAAATTTGTTAATACGTTGTTAAGCCAAGGATATAAAAATTATAATATTGATGAAGGTGATGGCGTGATTGCCTCTTATATTTATAATCCGCAAGCTCAGCAGTTAGTTGGATATGAATCTCCTGAAGAAGTGAAAACTTTCTGTCAATATATTAAAAAGGCAGGTTTAGGCGGCGCGATTCTGTGGTCGATGGATACGGATGCGAGTGCCTCAGGAACTCAGGGGGCGAGTTTGATTTCGACTTATAAAGATAATTGCGGCGCAGTCTAATTAATTTCGCGCAGCTCAGAGCTGGGGAAATGAGGGGTGCTGAAATGCTTGCTGCGCCTCTCTTTCCTCACCTCTGAGCTGGGCGGATTCAACAACTCGGCCGCAAGCGGCCGAGATTGTTTCCTTAATTGATTTCGCCTGCGCGGGAAACCCGCGCGGACGGCGACCAGAGGGGAGCATTGCATTGCTCCCCTCTGGACTCCCCAGCGCCCTTGACTCCGCTGCAAGCAGCGGAGATTTCTTACTTTAAAATGTTGTAAGATATTGGCGTGTGTTACGCTCAGGTGAGCTGCAGAAAAAAAATAAAATTAAAGTTGTGCCATTTAATGAAGCCGCATAATAAAGCGCGAGTAGACGCGCCAAGCCGATGTTCCTATTTCGGGTCATGCCAGGATGCGTGCATAAAAAAGCAAAAATACTGTTTTGTGAACGATAAAGCTTGTGCTATACTGTTCACGAAACAGAAAAAACACTGTTTTATGAGCGGAGGATATCGGATGAGCTTACCCTTTATTGGTCGGCAGAATGAGTTGGAGGAATTAAGAGGACTTTTCAAGCAACGAACAGCGAGCTTGGTTGTGATTAAGGGTCGGCGGCGAATTGGTAAAAGCCGATTGGCCGAGGAGTTTGCCAAAGACCTTCAGTTTTATGAATTTATCGGTTTGTTTCCAAAAGAGGATAAAGCAGCTAAAAAAATTAATCAACGGACAGAATTCGTGCGTCAGATGAAAGAGCAGGGTATGCCAGGGGTCAGTGATCAGGACTGGGGAGATATTTTTTGGCAGTTGTCTCAGCACACACAAACAGGGCGCACGGTTATTTTATTAGATGAAATTTCCTGGATGGCGGCTGACGAGGCGGATTTTTTGCCAAAACTTAAAAATGCTTGGGATCGTCATTTTAAGAAAAATCCTCAATTAATTCTTATTTTATGCGGCTCTATTTCCACTTGGATTGATAAAAATATATTAAGTAGTACAGGCTTTTTTGGTCGAATTTCGCTTGAGTTAACACTAGATGAACTCTCCTTGAGCGAATCGAACCTATTTTTAGAGCAAGTTCGGTTTAAACGCTCCGTATATGAAAAGTTTAAAATATTATCAATCGTAGGCGGAATTCCTTGGTATCTTGAGCAAATTCGAGGAGATCAAAGTGCCGATGCAAATATTAAACGACTTTGCTTTTCTAAAAATGGGTTATTAGTTAAAGAATTTAAAAAAATCTTTCATGATTTATTTGAAAACAGAGGTGAACTATACCAGAAAATTGTACGTGCATTATTAACCGGCCCGACTGAATTTAATACGATTGCTCAGAAAGTTCAATACAAAAAGAGTGGTCGATTGAGCGATTATCTTGATGCCTTGATTAAAGCAGGATTTATTGTGCGTGATTTTACATGGGGTATTAAAACGGATCAAATGTCCACATTAAGTCGATATCGGTTGCGTGATAATTATCTGCGTTTTTACTTAAAATACATTTTGCCACACTTAAGTCAGATTGGTCAAAATAAATATCAAAAAACGACATTATTGGCGTTGCCGGGTTGGGATTCGATCGGCGGTCTTCAATTTGAAAACCTAGTGCTGAATAATCGAGAATATATTTATGATGCGCTGGGGTTAAATGTGGATGAGGTCAGTGTCGATAATCCCTATTTTCAACGTAAAACCACTAAGCAATTGGGTTGTCAAATTGATTATCTTATTCAAACAAAATATAATACGTTATTTGCATGTGAAATTAAATTTTCTCGAGAAAAGATTGGTGCAAATATTATTCCAAAAATGCAGAAAAAATTAGATGCGCTTGCGTTACCCCGTCGGTATTCATGTGTGCCCGTATTGATTCACATTAATGGAGTTACGGATGAATTGGTGGAAAGTGATTATTTTGCCGCATTGATTGACTTTAGCGATTTTCTAAAATAGTGGGAAACATCGTGAGCATTGATTTCAAAATCAATGGGAAGACTCATCTGTGAGCATTAGTCGGATCATTGCAAACTCGTTTTATTGTTGGTTAATAATTTACAATTCTACGAGTTTGCTCTTATAAATCAATCGATTATGCTGAGTTGTAAACAACCCCTAAAATTTTCTGATAAATTTACTTGCGTTTCGTATCGCAATACGATACATTATGCAAATGAAATGCGAAAAACTCTCGTTAGACAGCCATCTAAATGCCTTGCAAGTAAGCGGGAGATATACGTTTACTCGTACTGATGTGCTCGCGGAACTCAACTGTTCCACCGATGCGCTTAGATTCGCCGCATTACGTCTTATTAAAAAGAAACGCCTCATCCGTCCTACTCGCAATTTTTATGTCATTGTCCCAACGGAATATCGTGAGGTTGGCGCGCCGCCAATCACTTGGTTTATTGATTCACTTATGAAATTTTTTCAACAGCCTTACTATGTAGGCATACTTTCCGCCGCGGCATTGCACGGAGCGGCGCATCAACAACCGCAAGTTTTCCAAGTAATGACGGACAAACCGTTACGACCCGTAAAGGTCGGGGATTTTTTTATCAAGTTTTATACCAAAAAACAAATCTCGTCATCTGAATGTCAATCAGTAAAAACTGTCACCGGTTACATGCAAGTTGCTACTCCTGAAATAACTGCTTTTGATTTAGTTCGATATATTAAACCTGCCGGATATTTAAATAATGTAGCTACCGTCTTGAGCGAATTACAGGAACGTTTTGATAAAAGTAGGTTTGAAAAGATTTTTGAAGATGGGCATTTAGCGTCACCCGATGTGCAACGACTTGGTTATTTGTTGGAGCTCATCGAGGCAAACCAAGAAATTATTTCGTTATTTAAAACCTGGCTACATAAAAGAAAAATTCGTCCCGTCCCGCTACGCACCGATAAAATATACGAAAACACGACACGAAATGAAGAATGGCAGTTGTATATTAACGAAAAAATAGAGGCTGATTTATGATTCCGCAAGCTTACATCAATGAATGGCGAACATTTGCGCCATGGTTATCTGAGCCACAAATTGAACAAGATCTTGTTTTGTCGCGCGCGATTGTCGAAATTTTTTCAGAACCGCTCTTGGCAAATTCATTAGCTTTTCGCGGCGGCACAGCACTACACAAACTATTTATTCAGCCAGCCGCGCGTTATTCAGAAGATATTGATTTAGTCCAAATTAACACGGGGGCAATTGGTCCTGTTTTTGAAGCATTACGAGGACGGCTAAACCCGTGGCTAGGCGAGCCAAAATGGAAATTAAAAGAAGGAAGAGCGACTTTCATTTATCGGTTTGATTCCGAAAGCATTCCTATTACGCCGATGCGATTAAAAGTTGAAATCAACACTCGCGAACATTTTACTGTATTGGGCTTGGTTAAAAAAATATTTGCTGTTGAAAACCAATGGGTTTCAAATAAAGCCGAATTGACGACGTATACACTAGAAGAATTGCTAGGCACAAAATTACGCGCGCTTTACCAGCGAAAAAAAGGACGTGATTTATTCGATATAGCGATGGCATTAAAACAATTTCCATCGCTTGAAATAAATAAAGTCATCCAATGTTTCGATCACTACATGGATCATGCTGCAACAAAAATTTCCCGCGCTGAATTTGAAGCCAATTTATCGGAAAAATTAAATGATGTGTCTTTTATTGAAGATATCGCGCCATTGCTACGGCAGGATACTGCTTTGTCTTATGATCCGTTGGCTGAGGTTGAGAATGTAAGGAAGAAAGTAATTAATTTTTTAAGCATCCGCGAAATAAGAGAGGCATATTGTGGCGCAGTCTAATTTCGCGCAGCTCAGAGCTGGGGAAATGAGGGGTGCTGAAATGCTTGCTGCGCCTCTCTTTCCGCACCTCTGAGCTGAGCGGATTAAAATGTTGTAAGATATTGGCGTGTGTTACGCTCAGGTGAGCTTTGTCAGTGATGGTTTTGGAATATATTGAGGCAGGGCGGCAGTTTGCAGATTCGGCGGCCAATGTGTTGTTTGATTTCAAAAGCTGATCGAAAGCGGCGGGTGAACTTTTCCTTGCAAAACGTTAAGTGATGCGCTACACTTAACAGATGATAAAGAGCTGGACGCATAAGGGCTTGAAAAAGTTCTATCAAACTGGCTCAACAGCGGGCATTAATGCCAAGCATAAATTTCAGTTGCAAATCATCTTGCAACGATTAGATGCGGCCGTTGAACCCAATGATATGAATTTGCCTGATATGCGATTTCACAAATTAACAGGCGATTTTAAAGGCTATTATTCTGTAACCGTTAATAAAAATTGGCGGGTTATTTTTGAATTTGAAGGGATCCATGCAGTATTAGTTGATTATTTAGACTATCATTGAGGTGATTTATGGTTATACACAATCCGTTACATCCGGGCTTGAATGTGAAAGCCGCTTTAATTGATGGCACAGGGCTTTCTGTCACCGAGGCAGCAGAGCATCTTGGGGTTAGCCGTACGACATTATCGCGCCTGTTAAATGAACATACCGGCATTAGTCCAGAAATGGCGATGCGGTTGTCAAAATTTTTTAATACGAGTGTTGAACTCTGGATCAATATGCAAGCACAGTATGATGTTTGGTTGATCAAACAGAAAAAAAATAAAATTAAAGTTGTGCCGTTTGATGAAGCCGCATAATAAAGCGCGAGTAGACGTGCCAAGCCGATGTTCCTATTTCGGGTCATGCCAGGATATGTGCATAAAAAAGCAAAAACATTGTTTATGCAGGTTGATTCTAAATTTTACCGATATCAGGTTTAGGTATGCATTTGCAGGAAGCGATGAATGTGATTTATTGAGTCTCGTTTTTGCTTGAGCCAATTTCTGACTTTTTTGCACCGGAATGCTATAAAGTCTTGACTTTTTTGCAATCTGTTCTATAATAGTCAATATGGAAAGACGGCAAAAGAAAGCGATCCTACAAGATCTGGATAAAAAGATGGTTTTTTTATCGGGGCCTCGGCAATCGGGGAAAACCTGGTTGGCCAAGGATATTGCCTCGCATTTTAAATCATCGACGTATCTTAATTATGATCATTTGGAAGATCGAAAAATAATTCATAATGAAGCGTGGTTAGCTTCAACGGATCTATTAATTTTAGATGAACTCCACAAAATGTCGGACTGGAAAAATTATCTCAAGGGTGTTTATGATACGAAATCACCGCATTTAAAAATTCTTGTAACGGGTAGTGCTCGTTTAGATGTGTTGAAACAAGTGGGTGATTCATTGGCGGGGCGATATTTTTCTCATCGATTATTACCATTTTCGCCGGCTGAACTTTCACAACATCAATTATCGAACGATTTAAATCGCTTTATTGAGCACAGTGGATTTCCAGAGCCTTTTTTGGCAGCCAATATGACTGATGTAAAACGCTGGCGATCTCAATATATCGACAGTTTAATGAGAGTGGATATTTTTGATTTTAATCATATTCATGATTTAAAATCAATCCAATTGGTTTTGGAACTCTTGCGAAGCAAGGTCGGTTCACCTGTTTCATTTAAGTCAATCGCAGAAGACGTGGGTGTTTCGCCTAATACGGTTAAAAAATATATTCAAATTTTTGAGGCGCTTTATATTATTTTTAGGGTGACGCCGTTTTCAAAAAACATTGCGAGAAGTTTATTAAAAGAACCAAAAATATATTTTTTTGATACGGGGTTAGTCAATGGCGATAATGGTGCTAAGCTAGAAAATTTAGTGGCCACCTGTTTGTTAAAAGATATTTATGGTAAAGTGGATTATCAGGGAGAGCCTTACGCATTGCATTATTTGCGTACAAAAGAAGGCAAAGAAGTGGATTTTGCGATTGTGCATCACGATGAAATTCAAAAAATGATTGAAGTAAAATATGCGGATAAACAGTTAAGTGCAAATCTTTTAACGTTTCATGAAAAATATCATGTGCCCGCGGTACAGGTTGTGCAAGAATTAAAACAAGAGCGCATAGATAAAAATATCGAAATAAGAAACGTATTGAGCTTTCTTAAAGCGCTTGATTATTGATTCATTTCCTTCGTTCCCAAAACCGGAAACGTTAGCGTAAAATGCGTAAATTCACCTTCAATTGAATCGCAGGTAATCTTGCCGCCAAACGCTTCCATAACGCGAGTGGTGAACGAAAGACCGATGCCCGTGCCGTTATCGCGACGAGAAAAGAATTCTTCAAAAATATGCGGAAGATCAGCTGCCGCAATGCCGGCGCCTGTGTCTTTAAAGTGTAATTCATTCGAGTCTTTTTTGTTTTCTAGCCAAATGGTAATTTCGCCTCTCTCTGCTTTAGCAGTAAAATATAAGGCATTTTTGATCAGATTAAATAAGATATTGAGCGTGAATTTTTCATCGCCATAGAATTGAAAATCGTTTTTTTCATCAAAGTGAATGGCAGCTTTTTCTTCAGGTGCGCGGAAAGGATAGGTTTTTAACGATTCTTTAATGCAAGCAATCATAGATAAGGTCGTGAAATTTTCTGTTTTAATTTTTGTATTATGCACGACAGACAGCATCATGGTAATAACGGATTGGAGATACTCCCCTTCATGTGTAATATGTTCTGCGACATCTTTTAAAACTGCAAGATGGGAGTGGCGAATGAGTGGAATATCCATGCCCGCTGTTTCAGCCATGTTATAAACTTCGACTAAGCGCGGCAAAAATTTGGTAATGCCACCCGCGGCTGAGGTAATTGCGGTGAGCGGCGTTCGCAACTCATGCGCAATGCCGGCGGCAAAGATTTCCATCACGCGAGTTTTTTCTTCTTGTTGTTTTTCTTTGATGGCCGCGTCGCGGAGCTGGGATTCCATTTTTTTGCGTTCGGTGATGTCGATTGAAATGCCGACCATGCCAATGACTTCGTTATTTCGATTACGTAGTGGCACTTTACTCGATAAAAATATGCCTTT
>Ga0155284_118_pt1 | contig 15522 bp, 15 predicted proteins | sample RifCSPhighO2_02_FD_106252 | JGI IMG/M metagenome (GOLD analysis project Ga0155284, IMG submission 106252) | Gammaproteobacteria bacterium RIFCSPHIGHO2_02_FULL_42_13 | reverse complement strand
GTCAGTTAGTTCTTCCCCATTGCCTCTCTGTTGATGAGCAGCGACAGGTCGTTCATCTTCTTCAGGTGTGGGTGGTATTGGTATGCTGCTTTCACTTGTGGTACCGGTTACAGGTTGTGTTGTTGTCGTCATTATAGAGTTTCGCCATCCTAAATATGTAAAAATAAAGCCTAGTGATAGAGGTATGATAGCTAATGTCATATTTAAGGGACGATCATTAGCTTGTAAGATTTTCCAGAAAATAGCGGTGGTCGTCAACAAGCAAGCGCAATCTCCAAGATATTTTTGTTGTTGTCTCGTTATCGGCATCGTAAACATTCCTGTTTTTCAGATGTGTGGCTATTATAACACAGGACAACAGAGTTTTCCAATATGAGCAAGCGTAGCCCAACCTACGCGCTAGCATTTAACTATGTTTCGATTTTCTTGGATCACGCCAAGATTTTATTTCTTTTGCTAATAGCATTTTAATAAAAGATTGGTAGGGGATGTCTTCTTTGTTTGCGATAGTTTTAATTTCGTATAATAAATTTTCCGGCAATCTAAGCGATATTGTACTGGTAGAAGGTTTTAGATTTGGAAAATAGGCCGAGTTTGATTGTTCCCAATCGATATAATCGGATGAGTCATGTGTTTGCCAGAATTTTCGTTCTTTTGCTAACGTTTTAAATTGTGGTACTTTTTTCAAGTTGCTCATAACTATTTTGCTCCTTTCTATTCATATCACGGGCAGAAATAATGCGTATTAGTTTATTTCTAATCGTAAATACAATAAACAGCTTTCGCTGCATATTTGTTTTTCCTAATAAATATATTCGCCGTTCTTTTATCGAGTGCTTTTGATCGTCGTGTATTAAGATGGGTCGATTAAAAAATACTTGTTCGCATTCCCATCGAGACACCAAATGTTTATCCCAATTTTTGGAGAGATTCCCAGTATCCCATTCAAAACCCGTGCAATTAGCTAATATTTCATAGTCCATGGGATGAATTGTATATTACCATAATATACATGTCAAGCGTGGTAGGTTGGCCTGAGCCAGCGTAGTCCGTATTTCGCTTCGCTCCATACGGACTACGTTGGCTTTAATTGAATAATTCGATCGGCGGCCTCAACCGTTTCGCGTCGGTGGGCGATGACGATTCGGGTGATGTTAAGTTGTTGGATGGCTTTATTGACGGCGTGTTCGGTTTCAATATCCAAATGGCTCGTGGCTTCGTCGAGAAATAATATTTTTGGATTAGCATATAATGCACGAGCTAAAAAAATACGTTGTTGTTGGCCGCCAGATAAGGTCGAACCCATGTCGCCGACGAGCGTGTGATATTGCATCGGCATGTTTTTAATATCCTTTGCGATGCCGGCGAGTGTTGCAGCGCGTTCAATATGTTGATAGTCGGGCTGTTTGGCAAACAATGCAATGTTATCGGCGATAGAGCCGGCCAACAAACAATCGTTTTGCATGACGGCGGCGATATGACGGCGATATTGTTGAATGCCGATGTCTTGTATGTTGGTGTTATTGATTAAAATTTCCCCCGCCATTGGTAACAACAAGCCCATCATTATTTTTAGTAATGTTGTTTTGCCGCAGCCAGAGGGTCCTGTGATGGCGATAAATTCGCCCGGCAAAATCGTTAAATTTAAATTTTTAAAAATATAAGGTTCATTATGTTCATATTGAAATGCCAGATTTTTTGCTGAAATCACAGGCGTTGTAATAGAATTTTTTTTATATGTTGTTGCGAATGTTGCGTCGATAGGTTGCAAGACAATATCTGACAGCCGATCGGTGTGCAATGAAATTATTTTTAGATCTAAAAATTTCTCGATCAGATTATCCATTGCGTCTCGAAATATATTTTGATAAAAGATAAATGCATAAAGCATGCCAATGGTTAAATGGTTATAAACAATACTGTTAATACCAAACAGCGAGACAAAAATCAGTTCAACGCCAAACAACCCGCGCTTGATTGTCGTGAATAATACCATTTGTTTAGCGATTGAGTGGTGTGCGTTAAGAAAATCATGATATTTGTTTTGCCACAGCGTTTCGCGTTCGGTTTCTTTGTTAAAGCTCTTGATGAGCTGAATGCCTCGCACATTTTCCATAAAGTTTGAATGATAATTCGCTTGTTTTCTTAGCATTTCTTCGCTGCGGAGTCTAAAGGTCGGTGAGAGTCGCATTCTACACATAAAATACAAAAAAATCGTGATGAGAACAATCAGTGACATCTTAATGTTATAGGTCAGCATCATGCTGAATGTGACGATCGCCATAATTCCATTGATGCTGCTTTCTATCAGCCCTTGCGTCATGATCTCTCGAATTTTTTCGATCGAATTAAATCGCGACATGATATCGCCTAAGTGACGTCGTTCAAAATAAGAGAGCGGCAATTGAATCAATCGGTGAAAAACAGAAGTAGCAATTTGCGTGCTCATTTTAGCATTGAGGCTAAGTAATAATAATGCTTGAGAGACATACACGGCCACTTCTAATAATTTGATGCCCAAGAATGCGCCGGTCAGCAGATATAAAAAATAAAGTGTTTGATGTGGAATGATGCGATCAACGCTGATTTGTAAATATTTGGGGCCTATTAATACCAATGTTTGTAATAAAAATGCCAGACCAATCAGCGAGAAAAGATCTTTTTTGTTAAAATGATGCAGGAGATCTGTGCATTTTAATTTTTTGATTTGAGTTTGATTTATAATTTTTTTTGGCGGATTGATTTCTAAAGCGATGTTTGTAAAATGTTTAGCGGCTTCTTCAAAACTTAATTTTATGCGACCCGCGTTTGGATCATGAATGATGATCTGTTTCGTATTGATGTTATCCAGCACAACAAAATGATTGTGATCCCAGTGTAAAATAGCTGGTGTTTTGATCGTGTGTAATTGAGAAAGTGGTATGCGAAAGGCGCGTGTTGAACAGTTGAAATGCCGAGCCATGCGAATAATTTCGGTCAATGTAATGCCTTTGAGCGAGGTAGGAAATAACGTGCGTAAATTTGATAAACTGATTTGAAATCTATGATATTGTAAGATCATGCATAGAGCCGCATGGCCGCATTCGGACATTTCATTTTGTAAAATTATGGGTAATTTTTTCAACGTATATTTCCCCTTTCTTTTTGATCTGTTTTTCCCGTCATTCCGGAATTCCGCCACAGGCGGAATATCCGGAATCCAGAGAATCGACGTGCAGAACTAAAGCGTTCCCTGGATCCCGGATATTTTGCTTCGCAAAATTCCGGGATGACGACTCTCTTTTCCTTGTCATTCCGGAATTGTTGCGCCAGCAGTTCCGTCATTCCGGAATTCCGCCACAGGCGGAATATCCGGAATCCAGGGAATCGACGTTCGGAACTAACGCGTTCCCTGGATCCCGGATAAATCTGCTACGCAGATTTTCCGGGACGAAATTTGTGGCACAGCAATTCTTGACGATTATTTTTTTCAAGCTTTCACCATTCTCCATGGACAAGCGAGCACCTCTTTATTAAATCCCTGCAACATATCCAGCCAAGGCTGTAATTTTTCCTGATCAAAATCTAATGTGCCGTCTGCGCGTATTTTTCCAATATAATTTTTTGGATCATTGAGCGAAACGGTGCATTTATTAATGTCCCCGTTGGCGCGGATCACGATTGCATTGGGTTTTGCCGCATAGCAGATCGATGTTTGATCGAGCTGTTTTGCATTTATATTGTTACCGAGTAATTTATACAAATGAGTTATGGTTTCAGTGCGATTACCGACTTGTGAGAATGTTTCAATTGCCTTTCCGCCTAAGTTTTCGATCGCTTTAAAAAATATAAAAAATCGCTTATCATTACCAAAGTGCGATGTTAATGTAGGTATAAAATCGATGATAGACGACAGATTTTCGGGTGTGATATGTATGCGTAAAATGATCGTAAAATCGCCTTTGATTTCTCGTATCGCTAATAAATTAGACCAAATATGGTCGAATGTGCCGGCGCCATTGACTTTGATGCGTGTTTTATCATGAATGTCTTTTGAGCCGTCTAAGCTGATTTGGTAATAGGTTATATTAATGGATAATAATTTTTTGAAAATAATAGGCGTGAGCAAATAACCATTCGTTGTCATCGAACTATTAAATTGAAATTTTTGTTGGCTTAAAGTTTTTGCATAATTTGAAATATCTTGTATAATCTTAATTGCTAATAACGGCTCCCCTCCAAACCATCCGATATTTAGATATCTAAAATCCTTATCATCTGTTCTTATTTTTATAAGTCGTTTAATTGCCTGTACCAATGCAATGTTCATTTTTGTTGTTTTGTGATCTTCATAACAATAAGTACAACGAAAATTACAACATTCAGTCGGTAAAAGCGTAAGCGTAAAGCATTGATTGCTGAGCATTAAAGCTAAATCATGATTTAAAATATTTTGTTCCATCTGGAATTCCTTAGGATTAATAAAAATAATTTGATATGCGACAGGATCGCTTTTGGAAAGAGTGGAACGAATAGAGCAAGCAGTATCCGATTGTTTTGGTATGGTTTCAACTAGATTAGCTTAAATTTTTGTAAGCTTTTATTGATTATTGAGTCTGTTTATTAATGAAAGAGGAAAAAATTATGAAAAATACAAAATATGGCGCTACTAATATTAATGTTCAAGCATTGCAGCCGGTGCGTCAAGGACATGTATGGCGCGGTGCGGGGATAGGTTTTTTTAGCGGGGCGCTTATTGGCGCTGGCGTACATGCGATTGCAAGAGAGACGACAGGGTGGAGTATGTTTGTTCATATGGATCAGCGTGAAACAACTCAGATATCTGTTGCCATGCAATTTGCGATCATCGCACTAATATTTGGATTAGCAGGCGCTATTATGGGTTGTTGCGGCGGGGCGATGATGGGGCGTGTGGCGAGACGCGATGCTCGCTTGAGGGATTTAACAAGCGGGAGAACACTGAGACGTAGCGCATCTGTTGATTCGCAATGGGTTCCATTAGCCAGGCCGGCTCGCGCCAATCGGCGAGATACGCAATTAGATTCAGATGCGCATGACGTTCGCTCGGATTTTGCTGCCACTTAGGTGTTTTTTTTAATTAAATAATAGGCAACTTGCCCGGCTATTTTCGCTTTTAAGATTTGCCAAGATGCAGGCACAGTGGGTGGCGATAATTTTTTTTGTGTTTCGATATAAATGTACGCGTTAGGATTTAATAGATCTTGTTTGTCTAATAGATGACAGATGGGCTCGACTAAATTCGAGCTAAAAGGCGGGTCAATAAAGACGAGATCAAATTTTTCTTTTGAGGTTTGGATATATTGTTCAGCCGTCATTTGATGAATTGTTAAGTTTTCCGCATTTAATGTTTTAGCGGTTTCTTTGAGTTGTTGCACGGCCTCTGTGCTTGTGTCGATCATCACGACATGACCCGCGCCGCGCGATAATGATTCAAATCCCAAGCTTCCACTGCCGGCGAAAAGTTCTAAACAGTTTATATGGTTGATGACAGGCGCGAGCCAGTTAAATAAAGTTTCGCGTGTGCGGTTTGCTGTTGGTCGTAAGCCATCGCTCGTGGGAAATTTAATATTACGCCCACGCCATTTGCCCGCCATGATTTTCACTTGATTTTTTAACATGTTATTTTTTACCTCGTGGCTCCGCGAAAGTCAATTGCTTACAGCATTTTAATCCACGCAGCTCTGAGCTGCGGCGAGCGAGTCATAGCAAGTGTTTCACGCCCCCCAATTCTCCCAGCTCTGAGCTGATGCTATGTAACTCATTGATAATTGGAAGAATAAACCCTGAATATCAGTAGCGAAAATCGGCCTATTTTTATATACTGTCCGCGCTAATATACAAATGGGACGGCTAAGTGCCACATAGTTTATTTTACCTCATTAGCGCGAGTGCTATCGGGTTTCTCATGACCTGGGGCGTTGGCGCGAATGATCTCGCCAATATTCTCAGCACAACGATCGGCTCGCGGTCATTGACTATCCGGCAAGTTGTTATTATTGCAATTATCTTTGAAACGGCCGGTGCATTTATCGGTGGCGTGCATGTTACCAATACTATCCGTAGTGGAATTATCAATGTTAGTCTTTTAGCGAATACACCAGAAATACTGGTCGATGGTATGTTGGCGACATTATTATCGGGCATGACGTGGATATGGTTTGCAAGCTTTGTCGGTATGCCGGTGTCGATTACGAATTCGATTGTGGGTGCGCTCGTTGGATTTGGTGCGCTCGTGTTGGGTGTTCATGCCGTGCACTGGAGAATGGTATTATCAATTGCGCTGACATGGGTTTTTGCCCCTTGTTTTGCAGCACTGATGAGCTATTTATTGTTTACATTGATTAGAACGTCGGTGTTGGGAACGGCCAATCCTTGTCACAGCGCGCGTTATTGGATGCCGGTTTTTTTCTTTTTAATTGGTACCATTTTGTCATTCATGATTATTTTAAAAGATTTATCGCAGTTTCATTTAGAATTTAGCGTGTTTTGGGAAATCATAATTACATTTATTGTATCTCTATTGATTATGTTGTTAGGTTTATTTTTATGTCGAAAATTATATCATCGAAAACATATCCGCTCTCGGCATCATCGCTTAGCGTATGTCGAAAAATTATTTGGTATTTTAATGATGTTTACTGCCTGTGCGATGATTTTTGCGCATGGATCTAATGATATTGCTATTGCGATTGGACCCATGACGGCTATTTTTAATATTGTCCAACACAAGGGGCATTTGGTTGGATTGAGTACTTATCCTGGGTGGATTTTATTGTTTGGCACGGTCGGTGTTTTAAGCGGCGTGTTGATCTATGGTCGAAAGGTGATGCACACGGTTGGCAGGCATATTACTAATTTAACACCGAGCCGTGCATTTGCAGCGACGATTTCAGCGGCGGGTACCGTGATTTTAGCAACCAGCGCGGGGGTGCCGGTGTCTGCGACTCAAACATTAGTTGGCGGCGTGCTTGGTGTTGGACTTGCCCGCGGTATTGCCGCATTGAATTTGCGCATTATACGCAATATTTTTTTGTCGTGGATCGTAACTGTGCCGGTGGCTGCTGGGCTTGCGATTGGATTTTATTACCTATTAAGGACTCTATTGCATTTAGTTGGTTAAAATAAAAATCACCGTGGCAAGCCGCGAGGGAATCGCTTCGCATCTTATTTTTTGGTATACTTTTACAAAGTGAAGAGAGGAAAGAAGATATGGCACCGATTTCAATATTGAAAATGTTTCGTCGATCACCGATCGATGCATTACAAAATCATATGACCACAGTACATAATTGTGTTAAACAACTGATGCCATTTTTTGGTGCTGTTTTGGTGGCTGATTGGGAAAAAGCAACCGAAATTCGAAAAGAGATTGCTCGATTAGAAGATGAAGCGGATGATATGAAACGCATGTTGCGTTTGCATTTGCCGACAAGTATTTTTATGCCGGTATCGCGCACGGATGTGCTGGAATTGTTGTCGCGCCAAGATTTATTGGCCAATAAAGCAAAAGATATTGCAGGCTTAGTCATTGGTCGTCGTTTACAGTTGCCACAATCTATGCATGAGGCTTTTTTGAAATTATTAGGTCAAGCCATTCACGCATCCGCGCAGGCACTGAAAACGAATAAAGAATTAAATGAAGTATTTAAATCCGGTTTCAGCGGAAAAGAAATCAGCGTGATCGAAGGCATGGCTGACCAATTGTTAAAGATTGAACGCGAAACGGATTTGCTACAAATCGATGTGCGCGATGAATTATTTGCGCTTGAAAAAACATTACCGCCGGTTGACGTTGTATTTTTGTATCAAAGCATTGAGTGGATTGGTGATCTTGGTAATCATGCGCAGCATGTGGGTGATCGCCTGCAAATGTTAATTGCACGATAATAACAATAGATGATAAGGAGCAAGTATTATGAGTTTTAAAGAAAAAGTGTCTGAAATTATTACCGTTATTCATAAGCGCGCACCCGGTTTTGAGCCCAAAATCGCGCTAGTATTAGGATCTGGTCTCGATGGATTAATCGATGATATAAAAGTAGTCGCACATATCGATTATAAAGATTTGCCGCATTTTGCGATGAGTTCGGTTCAGGGGCATGCAGGCTGTTTGGTATTGGGTTATATATCTGATATGCCGATTATGTGTTTTAAAGGACGCATACATTTTTATGAAGGAGGCAGCTTTGAATCTATAAAGTTGATTGTACGTACCGTCAAAGACATGGGTTGTTATAGTTTGATTTTGACCAATGCGTCTGGTTCGCTGCGCAAGGAAGTGGGTGCCGGTGAAGCAGGACTTATTACTGACCACATTAATTTACAGCTTACCAATCCGTTGATTGGCGTTAACGATGATGAGTATGGTGGTCGATTTGTGACGATGAATGATGCGTATGATCCGGGATTGAATGAGATATTTCGACAAACCGCGAAAGCGTTAAAGATTACATTGTACGATGGGGTGTACATGGGATTAAGCGGTCCCTGTTTTGAAACGCCGGCGGAAATTCGCGCGTTTCGTACATTAGGTGCGGATTATGTTGGCATGTCTACCGTTCCTGAGGTGATTTTGGCGCGTCATTGCGGATTAAAAGTAACAGCCTTAACAGCGATTGTGAATATTGCGTCAGGCATGAGCGATGTTAATCCTTCGCATGCAGAAACATTAGCAAAAGCACAAATCAGTGGCGAAAAATTACGTCGGATTCTTAAAGAGTTTTTGTCGCGGATATAATCGTTGGTTGTTAATCCGGATATTTCACGCGATTGCGTAGCGAGAACGAGAATAAAGCTATAAATACAAGGCCCGAGGCAAAAAATGACCGGGCGCATATCCGGTGCGATATGTAACCGGTCATTTTTTGTCGAGAACGCAGTAGTTATAGCTTTATTCGCGTTCGCAGTAGCAATTGCGTGAAATATCCGGGTGAAGGGCGCGTGTCATTTGAACGTCGCCATCAGATATAGCAAATGTAGCCTGTATGGAGCGAAGCGGAATACAGGAACGAATCCCCCGGATTACATGCTGTCGTGCCGCGGTTAAACCGCGGCATGACAAAACTCTTTGCGTGGAGTTGTCAAATGACAGGCTATTATGTAGATGCTGAGTGGACGCTACGCGCATCTTCGGCATCACTTTTATCATCATTGTACGGTGATGAATCTTCCTCGCTACTGCGTTCATCTGACCGGTTTAATCGATGTAGTGTGCGAAAGACGAAGTTAATCTCTTCTCCAAAAATAGCATCATAAGGCTGTGCATCATATTCTTCCAATGTCTCACGATAGCCTCGAACAAAGTCTGTAACATTATCAACATCCTCGAACAAATCGTTCCTTTCACGAAGATCTTCTAGTTCTCCCGCGAGCGTGTTTAAGCCGTCTCCTCCTAATTCAAGTAATTCTTCTAATAACTGGGTTGTTATATCCGCTGCCTCAAAAAAAATCTGTAATGCTGGCAGAGCATTTGTGGCAAAGGCTTGCAGCGCATCTGGATACTGGTCTGCATAGCCTAATAAATCATTAAAAGAAATTTCTGGTAATTGATTTGTTAAATTGATGACGCCGGGTGTCAATGCTTCTTCCGCGGCAATGGTCAGTTGATGTTCTCTGGGTAAATCTGCTAAATCCCTGTGCTCTCTTCGCCATTCGACCCATCGGCAGCGATCGAGTATCTGAGCGGTTGTTAAGTCAAACACAGGATTCTGTTGTTCACCTGCACCTGCTCTGCGTCGCTCTTCTTGCGCGGCTCTTATGCGTACTTTTGTGTTACGTCGCATCAGAAAGTTTCTGACAGCTCTTGTGATTACTGTTGCGCTTGTTTGTTCGCGTTGAATGTCTTCTCTGGTCTGTCGATAGATTACACGCATCATAGATATTGTCCTTTCTTTAGATGTATCATTAAATTGATTTTATGATATCAATAAACAGCTCCGCTTGCAAACTCGCGCCACCGACCAGTGCGCCATCGATATTTTTTTTGGCGAGTAATTCATGTGCATTATCGGGTTTGACGCTGCCGCCGTATAAGATGCGCAGTTGATCGGCGATTGTGGGACTGTAAAGATCAGCGACGGTTTGTCGGATAAAGGCGTGAACTTCTTCAGCTTGTGCTGGCGTGGCGGTCTTGCCCGTGCCGATGGCCCAGATGGGTTCATACGCAATAATAATTTGTCGCATGTTTGCATCGGATAAATTTGCTAGACTTTCCGTGATTTGTGTTTGTATAACTTCTTGTGTTTGATCGGCTTCGCGCTGTGCGAGTGTTTCACCTACGCAGACAATCGGCATGACATAGTCGAGCGCCGCTTTAATCTTTTTGTTCACGGTTTCATTGGTTTCACCAAAATATTGTCGTCGTTCAGAATGGCCAATGATAACATAACTCGCGCCGGCTTCTTTTAGTATGGGCGCAGAAATTTCACCGGTGTAAGCGCCAGTGTTTTCCCAATACAGATTTTGTCCGGCGACCGCAATGTAGGATTTTTTTAAAAAATCAGCAATTGTTTTAATGGCAGTAAACGGTGGTGCGACAACGACATCCACTTCGCCGGGTTGAGGGAGGCCGTGATGAATTTTTTTGACAAGCTCGAGCGCTTCTTGTGTGGTTTTATGTAATTTCCAGTTTCCTGCAATCATGGGGATACGTTTCATTTTGGTTTCCTTTTAATGCGAGTTCCGGAACTCGCGTTTTTACATATGACTATCGTCAATTTCTTACAACATTTTAATCCACGCAGCTCTGAGCTGCGGCGAGCGAGTCGTGGCGCGGGTCTTGCGCCCCCACTTTTCAGCAGCTCTGAGCTGCGGCTGGGCCGGGAGCTGTGGCCGGGAGCTGCGGCGTCGGCGCAACTGGCAATTACAAAAATGAGGTGCCGTGTTTAAAGGGCTCTAAATTAAAATAGGTTGCTAAGCTTTGTCCGATATCGGCGAAAGTGTCTCGATGACCTAAGTCGCGCGGTTTGATTTTTGGGCCAAACATCAAAATGGGTACGTATTCGCGCGTGTGATCGGTTCCTTTATAAGTTGGATCGCAACCATGATCGGCAGTGATAATGACGATATCTCCTGGATGCAACATTTTTCGTAATTCTGGAATGCGCGCATCAAATAATTCTAACGCACGCGCATAACCTACCACATCACGACGGTGTCCATACAGCATATCGCAATCAACAAAGTTTGAAAAAATGAAACTGCGATCGGGTGCTGTTGCAAGTTCTTGTAACGTGGCGTCAAAAATTTCCATATCACCATGCGCATGGTTTTCTTTTGTGAGACCGCGATGTGCGAAAATATCGGGAATTTTCCCAATTCCAATGACAGTCCCGCCAGCAGCAACGAGCTTGTCAAGCAAAGTCTCTTGCGGGGGAGGGAGTGAATAATCTCGTCGATTTTGCGTGCGAGAGTATTGTCCATTGGCGCCCGTAAAAGGTCGGGCGATTACGCGAGCAATGTTATACGATGTGACCAATTGGCGCGCGATTTCGCAAATTTCATAGAGTCGCTCTAATCCAAAATGCTTTTCATGTGCGGCAATCTGAAAAACACTGTCGGCTGACGTATAAACAATGGGTTTTCCAGTTTTTATTGATTCATCACCAAATTCATTAATAATGGTAGTGCCGGAAGCATGTTTGTTTCCTAAAATACCAGGTAACCCTGCTTTTTCGACGAAATCATCGGTTAATTTTTTGGGGAAACAAGGGGAGGCGTTGGCAAAATAGCCCCAGTCAAACAGAACGGGCACCCCCATCATTTCCCAATGTCCACAGGATGTGTCTTTGGCATAACTCATTTCGGATGCGAAACCATAAGCACCATCATGCGTAGTGCTGTCTTGAATGTCGGGGAGTGGTTGGCCATTGCATTGGGTTGCAGCGGCGTTTAAGCCTAATCGAACCATATGGGGGATTTTAAGGGAGCCTTCTCGAATACCCGCGGAATCAGCTTGATGTTTGCTGCATCGTTCTGCGACATGTCGCAATGTGTTGGCACCTGAGTCGCCGAATTTATCCGCATCGGGTGCTGCACCAATGCCAAATGAATCAATTACTAATATAATTATTCTTTTCATAATAGGTCATCCACGGTTGTTTGAGAGCGACAGTTTGTTTCTTTAAGTAAAAATGCAATGCCAATGCTCACGGCAAATGCAATGGGCATAATAATCATTGCGTGATGGAAATCTTGAATGGAATAAACAGGAATCTTTTTGATGAGTACATGTTTCCATTGCAAATCCATGAACCATCCAAAGACGGGCTGGAAAATAAATCCGCTCGCCATAATGACGAGCGAAATAATACTAATGGCTGAACCAGTCACTAGCGGTGAATTTAATTCTGCGATGGTTGGGTAACTTAATACCTGTGCGCTCGTCAACAATCCTAGCAGAAAGAATAATCCTAACAATGTCAACATGGATAGATGAGGAATAAAAATGATGATTAATATGGTGATCAACGATAAAAGAGCCCCGCCAGCCATGGGGAATACACGGGTTTCTAAACGATCCGATATCCATCCGACGAAAGGTGAGCCAACAATGGTGCCGAGAAAAATCATCGTAATCACATAAGATGCCTGTGTTTGTGAAATATGCTCGGTATCGACGAGATACATGCTGCCCCACAAGGCGCCGAGCAGAAAGATGGGGAGATTCATAAAGGCTGTATAAGCACCACCTAACCAGTTGTAACGATTAAAAACAACTATGCGAATGCTTTTCCAAAAGCCGGTTTGCGCAAGTTCTTTTTCGTTTTCGTATTGTTCAGTGGTTACTTCGGCAGGCCAATTACGAATAACGAAAAACATCAAAATGAAAATTGCAATGCCTAGCCAACCCATGCTCATTATGGTCGTACGCCATCCATTGGCGTTACTGAGAATTTCAACCGGTGTTTGAGCGATCATGCCGCCGATCATGGCAACGGTGACAATAAAACCGCTGGCGAGCGCCATATGTTTTGCTTCAAACCACCGGGAGGCTAATCGAATAGCGCTTAAAAATGCAAATGCGCCGGTGACTCCTGATAAAAATCTATTTATGGATAGCCAGAAAATACTGTGTGAAAAAGCAAAGCCAAACATGGTAATAATAGCGATAGACATAGCAAACAAAATTAAATGACGTGTTGAAAAACGATCTAACAATAATCCAGCGGGGAATAATAAAAAGAAATTTCCATAAAAATATAATGAAGATAATGCGCTAAATTGTGTTGCGTCGATCGAGAAGTCGCGCATTAAATCTCCGCTAATGGTGTTAAACATGTTGAGCTGCAAAAAAGTATAGAAAAACAATAGCGCGGCAGTCATGACGACAAGCCATCGTTTCCACACGGGGGTGTCTGGTATATCGTCGATGGTCTCGATGATCGTTATTTCAGTTTCTTCAATAATCGGCATAGAGCATCCTCTTATCTATAATATGAAACATCAGCCGTTATTGTACGAGAAAAATGCGTTAGAACCAATTTTTCATGGTCAATTATTTGGTTTTTATCCAAAAAGGGATCAGCATGCTGATCAAAAAAGACACAGGAAGAACGCTCATGGCAATCAAAAAGTCATGTGCGGTATAACTCATAGCAAGGTGATAGATCGGTTTATCAGACAATTCCATTAAATATCCAAAGAGTGGCTGAAAGATAAATCCGCTTGCAATCAGCGTCATCGAGACAATGCTGTTGGCTAAACCCGTCGTTGTCAGCGAGTTAGTTTTGGTGACAATGGGGTAACTTAAAATTTGTGCGCTGGTGGTGATGCCAAGCAGCGTAAACAGTATGGCTAAAGAGACAATGGACATGTTGGGAAGAAATATAATAATAAGTATTAATAACAAGGCCACGCATGCGTTCATGATCATTAATCTGCGTCGCCATTGCAAAAAATCAGAGACACAACCGATCAGTGGTGCGCCGATAATGTTACCAAAAAATAAAAACATAATTATATAAGAAGCGGTTGTCACAGAAAGATGTTTCATTTGTGTTAAATACAGGTTGCCCCATAATGCGCCGAGGACAAAAACCGGTGAGTTGATGAGTGCTGTATATAATCCACATAGCCAATTGTTTGGCTTTAAGAATACATGACGCATGTTTGCCCAAAACGGTTGTATCGGTTCCATGACGGATTGTTGTTGCGGACGATCGCTGACAAATAAAAAAATAAAAATAAAACAGAACACGCCTAATGCGGCATCCACAGATAATGCCGTTCGCCAACTGTATTGTTGTGTTAACCATGACAGTGGAAATTGCGCTAACAGTCCGCCGAGCATGCCGATGGCATTTAATACACCCGCCACGAGCGCCATTTGGGTGGATGAAAACCAGCGGGAGGCGATTCGAATGCAGCCAATAAAGCTAAACGCACCGCCAATACCCATAATGACTCGACTCAGGCTGGCAACCCATAAGTTATGCGCAGATGCAAAACCAAAAACGCCGATGACCGAAATCAACATGGCAATGAGAATTAATGTGCGTGGTGAATAGCGGTCAAGCAATAGACCGGCGGGAAAAATAAATAAAAAGTTTGCATAAAAATACCATGCGGATAAATGGCCGAGTCCCGTGGCATTTAGATGAAAACTTTTTAAAAGATCAGCGCTAATTGCATTGAGGCTGTTGAGTTGTATAAACGTATAAAAAAACAAAAGTGATGCGGAGAAAAACACTATCCAGCGACGCATATTATTTTCGGCTGTCATTTATATTTCCTCGCAAACCATTTTTTTTTTCGGCTGGGTAATATTTCGGGCTTCGCCCAACAAGAAATGCATGCGGCAAACAGCGATATAACGATCATTGCCGCCAATTTCAATTTGCACGCCATCGCGCACGGCGTTACCGTTTGCATCAATGCGCATGTTCATAATAGCTTTTCGGCCACAATGGCAAATGGTTTTAATTTCAGTAAGTTCTTCGGCCAACGCTAATAAATATTTACTGCCTTCGAACGGTTCGCCCATAAAATCAGTGCGCAATCCATAGGCGAGTACGGGAATATGTAAGTGTGTCGTAATTTCCGAGAGTTGTTTGACCTGTGCTTTTTTTAAAAATTGTGCTTCATCGACCAATATGCAACGAATATTGCGATTGACCTGTATGGCATTGGCAACATGCGCGAAAAAATTAAAATGCTCGTCAAACGCTACAGCAGTCGATGTTAATCCGATGCGTGATGTAATGGTGCCGGCGGCATAACGGTCATCAATCGCGGGTGAAAACAACAAGGTATCCATTCCGCGCTCATTATAATTATAAGAAGATTGCAATAACGTCGTCGTTTTGCCCGCATTCATTGCGGAAAAATAAAAATGTAATTTAGCCATATTAATACCATCCTGATTGTTGGTTGCCTGAGCGACTAATAATATTTTATATGACCGATTAAGTATATAGTCATCCAGATAATTATCCATAAAAAATCATCGCCGATCTTGAGGTCATCTTTGAACGTTCTTCATTCGAGAAAACGCTTACATAG
>Ga0155284_146_pt1 | contig 15610 bp, 14 predicted proteins | sample RifCSPhighO2_02_FD_106252 | JGI IMG/M metagenome (GOLD analysis project Ga0155284, IMG submission 106252) | Gammaproteobacteria bacterium RIFCSPHIGHO2_02_FULL_42_13 | reverse complement strand
GTAAGCGTTTTCTCGAATGAAGAACGTTCAAAGATGACCTCAAGATCGGCGATGATTTTTTATGGATAATTATCTGGATGACTATATATTAAGCCAGTAACGAGGGACCCCATTATGACACCGCAAGACCACGCACTGATCGAAGCAGTACATGCAAAAAATATTATTCAAGTTAGCCAGCTTTTGCGGAAGACCCCTCGTGCTAACCCAAACATCAAAACTGAAAAAGGCACGCCCATATTAGTATTGGCAGCAGCCTATAACGCCTCACGAATAACGACGCTATTACTCCAGGCTGGCGCAGATGTTAATGCAAGAGGTGCCAGCGGAAAATCGGCATTATTTATTGCTTGTCAACGCGGGTTTATAGAGGTTGTTCAGGTTCTCTTACAATATCAACCTGATATCCACCTATCCACGGCTGATGGCGTCACACCTGAACGCGTAGCACGTGCCAATGAATATACAAATATCGTGTCACTATTACATGAATATCAACGAACACGCACGGGCATGCCGTTCTTTCGCGCGCCTGCGCCTATTTTAAAACCCTCTATAACACGGGACCCTACTGATCATGAGATAAAATATCACGTTTATCTGCGCCTACAAGATCCCACAGTACAAGGATTAAAAATCGTACGTTGCATAACAGATTTTATTCCAACCAATCTCACTGATATGACATTAGGTTTTCGTGTCATGCTGCCGGCAGGAAAGGAATCTTTAGTCTTTACCCCGATACAAGAAGGCTATGCCTGTGGTTTCTCAGAAGGCTCAATCGAATTTGACTGCATACAAACTTTTATCGTTGCGCAACGTCTCATTACCGGATTTAGTAACCACTATACCGCCCTTACCCAACGACCTTTTATGCTCAACAAAGACGGACAAATACTGCGATTATTTCCACGCTCTCGCGAAGGCTCCCAAGATGGTAAAAACGCTTTTTATTTTCTTGCTAAACATGAAATCCATTTTGGTTATTTTATGGGGGCAGATGGCTCTGACATTCAACTCTGTGACTCTGCAGATCTCATCGCACATGAAATGGGACATGCTTTATTAACCATGGTCAAACCAGATTTAACACGATCTGACGATAGAGAAGCGCAAGCTATTTGCGAAGCCTTTGGTGATCTCTGTGCCATTGCATTTTTGCTTGAATTTCCTGGCCTGATCGAAAAAGCTCTCCGAGATACACAAGGAGATTTAATGCGCCCATGTTATCTCAATATGATTGCCGAACCATTTGGCAGAGCACTGGGGCACCCCCGCGGACTACGCCAGTTGATCAATGACATCAAATATTCAGCGATGCATTTAGAACCGCATCAGCTTTCTCAAGTATTGAGCGGCGCAATTTATCGCATTCTGATCCAGTTTTTTAATCAACACAGACACAGCTCTTCGCAACCAGATCCGCAAATCTTGAAATCTTGTTATGATCACTTTATCCTTCAAGTCATCGCTGCTATCTTGCGTACAACTGAGCATACCTTTGCCGCAATCGGGAAACAATTATATGAGCAAGAAACGAATCCGCATTTGCAGGACTTGATTCGCAGTGAATTTCTGAGCAGAGAGATCCCAGTACCAGGGCTGTTAGACACATTTCTCACGGATGATGGCGCAGGAGGCGACGTGTCAACCATTCGATATCGTCCTGCTGCAACCGTTTACGCCACAAGAACACCCAGACACATACCGCTCGTGATGGGGGCAGCGCCTCCATCATCATCACCCCCCGAATCCGGATGTCGCTTGTTGTAACACGGTGTGATGTCCTCAGCGATTGACATTCTTTCACAACGATCATATCGAGCTCGTTGGGCTGAGCGCATGCGAAGCCCAACAATATGTATCACCAAACATTGCGCTTCATTTCATTCAGCCCCACCGCGCTAAATTATTTGCAACGCAACATAATCAGGCAAAGAACCTTACCCGCGCTTCATCGCCTCGAAAAATTCTTCGTTTGTTTTTGATGTGAGCAATCGATCGATTAAAAATTCGATAGCAGCGAGTTCATCCATCGGATGCAATAACTTGCGCAATATCCACACCTTCTGTAACTCAGCGGCACCCACCAACAACTCTTCACGGCGCGTACCTGAACGATTAATATTAATCGCTGGATAAACGCGTTTTTCGGAGATACGACGATCCAAATGTAATTCCATGTTACCGGTACCTTTGAATTCTTCGTAAATAACATCGTCCATCTTGGAACCCGTTTCGATCAAGGCCGTTGCTAAAATCGTCAAACTACCGCCTTCCTCGATGTTACGCGCTGCACCAAAGAAACGTTTCGGTCGTTGCAAAGCATTTGCATCCACACCGCCGGTTAACACTTTCCCTGATGCCGGAATAACAGTGTTATACGCGCGAGCTAAACGGGTAATCGAATCTAATAAAATAACTACATCTGCTTTATGCTCCACTAAACGTTTCGCTTTTTCAATGACCATTTCAGCAACTTGCACGTGACGATTTGCGGGCTCATCAAACGTACTCGCCACCACTTCACCACGCACGGAACGACGCATTTCGGTGACTTCTTCTGGACGCTCATCGATCAACAAAACAATCAAATGCGCATCGGGATAATTATGTGAAATCGAATGCGCAATATTTTGCAGTATCATGGTTTTGCCAGCCTTCGGTGGCGAAACAATCAATCCACGCTGTCCCTTGCCGAACGGTGCGACCAAATCAATGATGCGCGCAGATAAATCTTCGGTACTACCATTGCCACGCTGCATCACAAAGCGCTCGTTGGCAAACAGTGGTGTTAAATTTTCGAATAAGAATTTGTTTTTCGCATTTTCAGGTTTATCAAAGTTAATGCTATCCACCTGTAACATCGCAAAATAACGTTCACTCTCTTTCGGCGGCCGAATCTTCCCTTCAATCGTATCACCCGTATGTAAATTAAATCGTCGAATTTGGCTAGGCGATACATAAATATCATCCGGCCCTGCTAAATAAGATCCATCTGCAGAACGCAAAAAGCCAAATCCATCTGGCAAAATTTCTAATACGCCATCTCCGAAAATATCAGCTCCACTCGCAGCATGTTCTTTGAGAATTTTAAAAATAACTTCTTGTTTGCGCATGCGACCGATCTGCTCGATCTTCATATCATCTGCCATTTGAACAAGTTCTGGCAGCGGTTTTGTCTTTAGTTCTGCTAAATTCATAAATTCACTCTTATTTGGTTGATTAAAAAAATTAAATGATCTTGAAAAATCGGATTCTGAAAAAAAATTAAATAATTAAGATATGCGTGTTTATATTATCAGATTGTAATGCACGCCCGATCCCTGACGTTTATGTTATGCTTCCCTACTTGGTTTACTATATATTACTATTTAAGAGGTCTGTCAACTGTGATTTTGAAAGTCCACCAACCTGCGTTGCTTTTACTTCTCCATCTTGAAAAATCATCACCGTCGGAACACTACGAATACCATATTTAGCGGCTGATTGATTGGCGTGATCAACATCCACTTTGACAAACTTAACCCGCCCCGCATAACTCGGCGCCACCTCATCCAAGATCGGGCCAAATGACCTACAAGGTCCGCACCATGTCGCCCAAAAGTCTACTAAAACGGGCATATCCGATTGTAAGACTTCAGACTTAAAATCAGCGTCGGTGACGGATTGAAGGTTACTCATATCGGGGGCTCCCATTAAGGATAGATCATGATCGGCATATTTCAACCCAAAATCGATGAAAAGGCAAGGACTATTTTCCTCTGGTGGGCATATATGCGCAATAAAGCCCGTCGATTGGGTCGAATGCAGTCCAATAAAAATCCCCGCCGCAAGCGGACGGGGGATTTTTATTATTGATCGCCTGCGCGAAGTAAATTCGCGCAAACGGCGACTAAAGGGGAGATTCGCCTCTCCCCTTTAGAAACCCCATGCGTAAAGTCCTCGCGGCTTGCCGCGAGGTATTTGCTTCGCAATCAAAATTTTATTCGCCAATGCTGGGATTCATTGCATTAAGGCCTAAAAAACGACGTTTATCAAAGTAATATATAATTAGGTACATTAATATGGCTAATGAAAAGAGACATAAATACACTATCGCCATAGGTTTTTGCGAATCCAGTGGCAATGTGGTGACGAAAAGCGTTAGTAAAAACCCACCGCTCGCTAGTAAAATGCCATATACTGCACTAGCCGTTCCCGCCAGCTGAGAAGAAAATAAACTAAAACATTTTGCTTGAATATGGGGAAAGATCAGTGCGCTCATGAAAAGCAATAAAAATACAGGAATGATTATGATGTATAGATTCATCGAGTTTGTAATACTTAAAATAACCATTAAAGCGCTTATGAAAGTGCCGCCTATGAGACCAAAAACTGCTATATTTGTCGGCTCAAAATAATGAATCAAAGGCCTATTAGATAGGTTGCCTAAAAGATAGCCTCCTCCTAAGAATAAAGCTATTTTGCCGTAAGTAACCACAGAGCGATGTAACACATTTTGTATTAAAAATGGACCTATGAGATTAAATAAAATAAGGGTGGAATAAATAAGAGCCAACAATAACATTCCAAAAAAGAAAATGGGATTAAAAATAACTTTTTTTATACCATAGCACATTTCTTTCAGCTGAATCGAGGATCGTTTAAAATGCGTTTCCGGTAGCAATGCGTACATATAAATAAAAATGATTAATCCATAAAAACTAAAGAAATAAAAACTGGCTTGCCAATAAAAATAATGTTGCAGATAACTGCCAATAACAGGCCCTATAAGCGGGCCAAGCGCCCATCCAATGGACATATAGATCATTGCTTTTGCTAAATCTTTACCCGAAAAACAGTCGGCAGCGACCGCACGAGATACCGCAGCAAGACCTGATATACCCAAGCCTTGTAAAAATCGACAGAAAATTAGAAAATAAATGTTGGGTGAGAAAACAGATAAAAAACTAACAATAGTATAAAATAATGAGCTAGTTACTAGAATTTTTTTTCTGCCCAAACTGTCTGATATAACTCCTAAAATTAACTGTCCTATTCCATTGGCTATCACATAAAAGGCTACCGTAAGCTGTACTAACCCGCTGCTCGCTTGAAAATACTGTGCAATATAAGGAAATGATGGAACGTAAAGATCAATTCCTATTCCCATTAAAAACGGCACGATAAAAATCATGGCCATGACCGAACGCTTTAGCTTTTTATCTATGATCATGGTCATTTTGCAGCCTTTATATGCTCAATCTCATCCACTGTCTTTGGCACAGCAGCGCTTAAAACCTTATAACCATCTTGCGTCACCAGCACATCGTCTTCGATGCGCACGCCGATGCCCCACCATTTTTTGTCAACACCTGGCGTGTTAGGGTTAATATAAATGCCAGGCTCAGCGGTTTGAATCATGCCGGGGCGCAATGGACGGCCTTTGCCATCGATATAATATTCACCGACGTCGTGCGCATCGAGACCCATCCAATGACCGAGGTGATGCATATAAAATGGTTTATAAGCATCTTCTTTAATTAACGTCGCCAGATCGCCTTGCAAAATTCCCAGTTTGCATAAGCCGCGCGTGATCACTTCAACAGAAACTTTATGCGCATCACCGACGGCGTATTTTGGTCCGATTTTTTCAATCGCCGCTAATTGCGCCTCAAGCACTAATTCATAAATCGCTTTTTGTTCGGGCGAAAATTTTCCGTTCACGGGAAACGTGCGCGTTAAATCCGATGCGTAATATTCATATTCACAACCGATATCGACAAGTACTAAATCGCCGTCATTCAATTTTTGATTATTCGCGCCGTAATGCAACGTACACGCATTCGCCCCCCCAGCAATAATCGGATCAAATGACACATGCATCGCACCATTTTTAACAAATTCATAGCGAATTTCAGCTTCTAATTCATATTCATACATGCCGGGCTTGCATGTTTTGCATGCGCGTATTTGCGCTTGACCATCGATGTCAATCGCTTTTTGTATCAACGCTAATTCATCGGCGTCTTTAATTAAACGCATCTCATGCACAATTTTATCTAAATTGGTAATTTCATGCGGCGCATTAATCGCGGCGCGCACTTTTTTGCGTAACGTAACAATCCAGGCGTTAAATCTCGCATCAAATTCGGGTCGACGGCCAAAACTATAATAGACGCGCCGACAATTGCTTAATAATGTCAGCATTTTTTCATCGAGCAAATCCAGCGGAAATGCACTGTCCGCCCCATAGTTTGATATCGCACCATCTTGTCCAATCAAATCGCCAAACCATTGACACTGCAACGGATCGCGCACACGACTAAAAAAATAATAAACACACTGATCTTTTCTCTTAAATAAAACGGCGGCACAATGCGATTCTTTAATGCCAGTTAAATAATAAAAATTACCGTCTTGGCGATAAGCCGATACAACATCGTTCGTGCGCTCATGCTCAGACGCGCTGATAACAATAGATACGCTATTATCAATCATTGCATCAAATAATTTTTGTCGACGTTTTTTGAAAATTTCTTGGGATAGCATATTTAAAAACCTCAATGAACTGCTGCTGTTTCTTCTATTTTGGTTGCGTTTTCCATGTGAATCAATAATGCCGATGCGCGAACATGCTCCATAACTGCTAGAAAATCAAATTCGACTGTTTCGTCGTCATCAAGATTTTGCGTGCTTACATTTGCAATTTCCGTTAAATCTTGAATGGCTTCAGATAAGTTTGCACGCTCAATAGCACTTTGTTGCAAACCAGACATTCCTAATCCTTCTACAAAACTTTGACACCAAAGTGCCAACGCGGTTAATCGAACTGCCAAATCATCGTCATCACTGGGTAACAATAGTTGAAATTCAAAATCGGCATCTTGCAATTGTATTTTGCTTGTTAAAATTAAATCGACAATTTCTTTGGGCAAGGTTTCATATTCAATTTCTTCGGCCAATAAGTCCGTCATCAATTTAAATTTTTGTGCTTCGTCCAATTTACCGTTGCCCGCAAGCACACCACAAATAAATCCGTGCAATTCTGCTGGCAATGTTGAGCGCGTCTCATCACCCAATAGTTCTAAAATAGATGAATAAGATAATAATTGTTCTTTCATAAAGTGATCCAATATTTTAACATTAATAACATGAACATTATTATTGTTGCCGCCATCGCTAAAAACAACGTCATCGGTTGCAAAAACCGACTGCCCTGGTATTTACCCGCTGACCTGGCGCATTTTAAGCGATTAACACTGCATAAATCGATCATCATGGGTCGAAAAACCTATGAATCCATCGGCCATCCACTGCCGCAGCGTGACAACATTGTAGTCACATCGAACCAAAATTACCAGGCACCCGGATGTAAAATCCTCCATTCCCTACAGACCGCGATAGATTCTGCTGACAGTGGGGATGTCATGGTCATCGGCGGCAAGAGTCTTTACGAACAAGCGCTGCCAATCGCGTCTAAAATGTATATTACGCGCATTGATGTCGAAATTGATGGGGATGTGACATTCCCGGAATTTGATAGGGGTCAATGGCAAGAAACCACGCGAGAGACACATGCGACAGATGAACAAAATGCTTACCCGTTCGATTTTGTGACGCTAAACCGCCGATGATCTTCTAGTCGAAATGCCGTCAGCACACCTCCCCAAAAACAACCCGTATCAATCGAATAAAATATTGGACCATCGAGCATACCACTAGCTCGCAGCGCTGCCCAATGACCAAAAATTATTTTTTTGTTTTTGATTTTGGATAGCTCAAACCATGGAAATAAATCTTTAGATTGTGAGCCTGGGGAGCCTTTTTCGTTAACGTCTAGTCGGCCATACTTGTCGCAGTAACGCATCGCCGTAAAAGCACTGACGATAAATCGATAACGATCGAGTCCTTTTAAATTGTTATCCCATTTATTCGGACCATAGTTATCGGATAATAATTCAATATAGTTATCGCCATGCAATATCGTTTCAATTTCTTGGGCATACTGTTTAGCCTCTGCGATTGTCCAAAACGGATAAATCCCGGCGTGCACCATAATAAATTGATCATTCTCATACAAAAATTTTTGATGACGCAACCAATGTAACAATTCATCACGATCGGGGGCGTTTAAAATATCGGAAACCGTATCGTGTCTTTCTAATTTACGCGCACCATTGGCTACCGCCAATAAATGTAAATCATGATTACCCAATGTGATGATTGCTTGCTCTTTAAGATTTTTGATAAATCGCAATGTCTCGAGTGACTTTGACCCGCGATTGACAAGATCGCCGACAAACCAGAGCTGATCTTGTGCTGGATCAAATTGAATTCGATCCAATAATAATCGCAACTCATCATAACAACCTTGTATATCGCCAATCGCGTAAACGCTCATGTTTTTTCCTTTTGATAGCAAATCTCCTACAACAATTTAATCCGCGCAGCTCTGAGCTGCTACGAGCCAGGCGCAGACTGTATCTCGCGGTGCCTTATCCGCACAGCTCTGAGCTGCAGCAGGGGGGTGGAGGGTGCTCAGAGCTGGTTAGCGATACGAACAAATTGTTCGATGGTTAAATTTTCGGGCCGCAACGTCGGGCTAATATTGAGCGATTCTAGCGCTTCGGCTGATATAAAGGTGCCGAGGGCGTTACGAATCGTTTTGCGTCGCTGCGTGAATGCCGCATTAACTAATTCCGCAAACAAATCAAAATCATTAGCAAAATAAGGTGGCCGATCGTATGGCACTAACCGGATAAAAGCAGAATCCACCTTTGGCTTTGGATTAAAAGCCACCGCTTCCACGTCAAATAAAATTTCAACCGTACAATAATATTGTACCATCACGCTCAAACGACCATATGTTTTGTTGCCGGGTGCCGAGGCCAATCGATGCGCGACTTCTTTTTGCAACATAAAATACATGTCTTGAATGTAGGGTGCAAATGTTAACAGATAAAATAATAAGGGCGTCGAAATATTGTAGGGAAGATTTCCAACAATTCGTAATTTTTGTTTATTTTTTATAACAGAGGCAAAATCAAATTTTAATGCATCTTGTTGATGAATAATTAACTCGCCTAAGCCAGCGCAACTGGCTTGCAGCTTTGGAATCAAATCACGATCCAGCTCAACGGCATCTAATTTATTTACGAGTGGCAATAATTTTTTTGTCAACGCACCGAGGCCTGGTCCAATTTCAACAATACTTTGTTCTGATTTTGGATGAATGGCGGACACAATACGATCGAGAACAGTTTCGTCGGATAAAAAGTTTTGACCAAATCGTTTGCGTGGCTGATGAAACATGAACGCTTAGTCCAAATCGAAAATGAAATATGAGGGCCATTCCATGACCCCCAATTTCACGCTTCGCCGCATCAAAGACGCGACACTTTTGTGAAGCTTAAGTGGATACCTCTCACGAAGTCTCGCTTATCTGGGATAAAAAGATAACGCTATAGTACGATATTTAATGAAAATTGCCAACAAAAATTGTAACTATTCACCACAAAACCTAAACACGGAGAACGTTCAGATTTTGGATGATTTTGGGTGAAAAATCGATGAGAAAGCGGAGTGTACACGTTAGTACATGAGCATTTCGAAGAGATTTTTCGCCCAAAAGCACCAAAATATGGACGTTCCTTGTTTGTGCTGAATAGTTACCAAAAATTTTATATTGCGAAGCAAATACCTCGCGGCTTACCGCGAGTACTTTACGCATGGGGTTTCTAAAGGGGAGAGGCGAATCTCCCCTTTAGTCGCCGTTTGCGCGAATTTACTTCGCGCAGGCGATCAATAAAAGAAATAAAAATCCCCCGTCTGCTTGCAGCGGGGATTTTTATTCAGCAGCTGCGGAAAATCAGTCACAGTAAAGACTTCATGGCGTTGCTCAGGCAAGTGGCAAGTGTTAGAATGAAGCCTCATAAAAATCCAATGGAATTATCATGTTGCAAAACTCGGAAACACCTTTTATTCTTGTCGATGGCTCATCCTATCTGCACCGCGCCTATCATGCGCTGCCGCCGCTCACCAACTCAAAAGGTCAGCCGACGGGCGCCATCTATGGTGTCATGAAAATGCTGCGCAGTCTCATCGATGAATATCATCCAAAATATATCGCCGTTGTCTTTGACGCCAAAGGCAAAACATTTCGTCACGATATGTATAAAGAATACAAAGCCAATCGTCCGCCAATGCCTGAAGATTTGATTTGCCAAATTAAACCCTTGCATAATCTTATTCGCGCCATGAACATTCCGCTATTAATGATCGACGGCGTCGAAGCTGATGACGTCATCGGCACGTTGGCAACACAAGCGACTCGTCTTGGTATGCATACGATAATTTCCACGAGCGACAAAGATTTTGCGCAACTCGTGAACAAACAGATTACACTGATCAACACCATGAGCAATACATCGCTCGATGTGCCCGGTGTTGCTAAAAAATTTGGCGTACCACCCGAACTCATTCCTGATTATCTTGCGCTCATTGGCGATACATCCGACAATGTCCCCGGCGTCCATAAAGCAGGTCCAAAAACCGCCCTAAAATGGCTGGCGGAATACGGCTCACTCGATAAAATCATCAAACACGCCGACGAAATCCTCGGCAAAGTTGGCGAAAATCTACGGAATACCCTCGATCAGTTGCCCCTCTATAAAAAACTCGTCACCATCAAATGCGATGTACCGCTCGATATCGGCCCAAAAGATTTGATCGACCAGCCTGACGATGAAGAAAAATTACACGAACTCTTTCAAGAATTAGAATTCAAAGGCTGGCTTTCTGATGCTAAACCAAAAGACATATCCAACACCTCCTCGTATGAAACCATCTCAGATGAAAAAACATTATTGCGCTGGATCACTAAAGTAAAACAGTCCAAGCTCTTTGCCGTCGACACCGAAACGACCAGTTTGAATTATATGAACGCCGAGTTAGTTGGTATTTCTTTCGCCATTGAAGCAAATAAAGCCGCTTATCTCCCCTTACAACATGACAGGGAAAAACAAATAGATCTCAACACCGCATTAAAAATGCTAAAACCCATTTTGGAAGACACCTCAATCAAAAAAATTGGCCAAAATATTAAATACGATAAAGAAATTTTTGCGAATTACGACATTGATCTGCAAGGCATTGCATACGACACGATGCTCGAATCCTATGTTATTGACAGCGCGGGCACACGGCATAATCTCGATGCGCTCGCGTTAAAATATCTGAATCACAAAACAATCACATACGAAGAAATCACCGGCAAGGGCGCCAAACAAATTTCGTTCAACCAAGTAGATATCGCAACGGCCACCAACTATGCCGCCGAAGATGCCGACATCACATTACAATTGCATCAAAAACTCTGGCCACAACTTGAAAAAAATAAAAAATTAAACCATATATTTTCTGATATCGAAATGCCGCTTTGCAATGTACTCGCGCGCATGGAACGTCACGGCGTATTAATTGATACGCACCATCTCATCAAACTCAGCGCTCAAACCAATAAGCGCATGAAACAGCTCGAAGAACAGATATTTAAAGTCGCAGGCACGATGTTTAATTTAGATTCACCGAAACAATTACAAGAAATTTTATACGATAAACTCGGTCTGCCCATTCTGCACAAAACACCCAAAGGCCAGCCGTCAACAGCCGAAGATACGTTGCAAGAACTGGCACTCAACTTCCCCTTTCCAAAATATATTTTGGAATATCGCAGTTTAAGTAAATTGAAATCAACCTATATTGATCGCTTACCCGAACAAATCAATGCAAAAACAAAACGCATTCATACATCATACAATCAAGCGGTCACATCGACGGGACGTCTGTCGTCGTCTGAACCCAATCTGCAAAACATCCCGATTCGCACTGACGCCGGCCGAGAGATTCGTCAGGCATTTATTGCGCCAAAAGATTATCAAATTTTAGCCGCTGATTATTCGCAAGTTGAACTGCGCATCATGGCGCATTTATCACAAGACCCCGGCCTGTTGCGCGCCTTTTCGCAAGATGCAGATATCCATAAAGCAACGGCAGCTGAAGTCTTTGGCATTGAGTTAAATCAAGTCGATGCTGATCAACGCCGCAAAGCCAAAGCCATTAATTTTGGATTAATTTACGGCATGTCCGCATTTGGTCTGGCCAAACAGCTCAATGTCGAACGCGTCACCGCGCAAGCTTATATCAATGCATACTTTGATCGCTATCCGCGTGTGAAAGAATTCATGCAAAAAACACGCGACACCGCGAGACAACAAGGCTATGTCGAAACCTTATCTGGCCGGCGACTTTATGTACCTAATATCAATGCAAAAAATAAAATGTTACAAAATGCCGCAGAGCGCGCCGCGATTAACGCGCCCATGCAAGGCACAGCAGCCGACATTATTAAAAAAGCCATGATCGATATCGACACTTGGTTGCAAAACACAAATCTAAAAGTACATATGCTCATGCAAGTGCATGATGAACTCGTGTTTGAAATTCATAAAGATGATATTGAAAAAGCAAAACACATGATTGAACATCTCATGGTGCATGCGATAAACTTGGATATACCGGTTTTAGTCGACATCGGCATTGGAAACAATTGGGATGAAGCTCATTAAAAAACCGTATCTTCCTGCAGATCATCATTAATCAACGCTGGATTTTTTGAAGAATTACCATCATTAATGAGTCCCGGAAGCGGCTGTTGTTGTTTCCCTAAGAAAATATCGAGCGATAACACTCCTTCAATGGAACTCAGCCTATGGGCTTTTAACGTATAATTTTGTGGGGCTGCCCCGCCCATATACCAAGCCCCCCAAGAAGCCGTATTTGAATCCACATATTGTCCCGCTAAGCTCACAAAAATATTGCTCGTTAATCGATAACGCAATCCTAATCCCGCATCCCATGCGTAGGTATTCGTAATATCGCGAACATGCTCGCCCGCAGTGGAAGGTGGCGTTGAGCCTGCCGCATAAGTGATGCGCGAACTCGTTCGATTGCGCGCATAGCCAATACCACCTTTTAAAAACATCACCAGCGGTGAAATTTTGCTAAAAAAATGAAAATCATAATAGGCATTAAATATCATCGTACTATTGAACAATGTGCTATTAATTTTTTGCGGTTCTGTTGCCGATTGAAAAATGGGATTCGTTGAATATGATACTTTCGGTCTATGTGTATATTCGAACGCAAGGCGCACGGGCGTCGACGCAAATCCATAACCCAATGCAAAAAAACCACCGGATCCAAAACGACTAACGCTTGTTTTAAGAGGAACATTCGTTTGACCCGAGTCCAACTTAACATTATTAGCTTTAACATAGCCATCCATGCTACCGCCACTTAAATAAAATCCGTTCGGTAAAAATACGCTGCTCGCCATCGCACCTTGCATGGATAAGAAACTCCACCCGACCAAAGCCGCTGCTGCAAGCCTTTTGTTTTTTATTGTCAATATTTTATACATCAATAATCACCTTGGAAAATATTTAGCCTATTCATTATAAAATGTTTTTACGTCCCACGTCTAGTAAAAATCCATCTCAATCCTTGAAAAATTCAATATTTAATACATACTATGACTATCATCATTATAGGGATATTTATGAGTAAGTTTTTTACTTTTATTGGAATAACGGCGCTTGCTCTCTCTGTCAATGGCGCGTGCGCGTTTTCATTCAAAACACTGGCCGCCAATTCTAGCGCTCTTGCTCGCACGATAACCGCTCAATCTGACTCCTCACCGGAAGTAGTCTATTTCACCGGATTGCCCATTAATTGGGCGAACATGCAAGACATGGGATTAATTCCATGCACGCCAGATACCTCCTACACTTTTCCCGGAACTCATACATCAAGTACCATAAAATGCACCTTCGCACAAACAATCCCGGGTAGCGCACAGGTAATGCAAGGATCAGACCCCGATGCCGACATAAACTATACGCTCATGCCCAATACAGCCAACCAGGCTTTTTACTTTTCAAGTGCTGATATACATGATGCAACGGGATCATTCTCCATTCCGTCCACTCCGCCCTCGGGCCTAATGACCATTCATGCTTTCGCCTTTAGCATTCTATCCGATAAACTGACGATGCAATTAAGTATTACTGGAACGATAACAACGCGAGAAATCCCCAGCAACCAAGAGAATTTCACGATCATTTACCAATATAATCCAACAACAAATTTCAGCGTAAATACTTGTATCGCTCAACCTAATAACCAGGCGAAATGTTGTTCGGCATCTGCCAGTAGCTCTTGCAACACGTAACTCATACAAAGAGGTTCACATGAAAACAAAACAAGCGTTATCTGTCATTTTGACAATGATGGGACTGTTCACATATAATATTATTCTGGCAGGTGAGAGCTGTCCATCTGGGATCGGCGCATATGAAATCACTCAATTTCCAACCACTATCAACGCTGCAAAAGCTCAAAATTTATATAGTGGTCCCAATGAAATTAAAAATTCAACCCGAGAATTTTACTGCTTGCCTCAAGGTACGATTGATAGGCAATACCCTATACTGAGCATCCCCTCAGATACCACCAAGGCACCCAAAGCTGTCGGGACCGTGCAATTTGGAGCAATGCTACAACCCAGCGCTTCATCCATCAGCCTCACATCCAGCGCAACTACTCGATGCACCAGCTCTCAGATACCCGTCATCGCTGATCAAGGTTCCAACATTAGTTTGAAGTGGCCCCATGGCGATAGTGGCACTGTGAACGCAACGAATTCTTCGGCGAACAATATATTTTACTTTTCATTTGTGATAGGTGCGCAAGAATATCAATATCAGTCGTTGGATTTACAATCAATACCATGCGCATTGCATTTCTATTCGATAGACTATCCCAACAGCCGAATCCTTTTTTCCCTCAATTAAACTACGCCGCACCCGGGGGTCGTATTATCTTTGCAACATAATATTTTATGATCACTTGTTGGCGCTGGATTGCAATAACCAATTTGCGGTAACACGCTTGAAAAATCTAGCGTATAGGGAAAAGACGTGCCATCCGTTCCATCCGGGGTTACCACAAGCTCTAATGCCTGGCCATTAACAGAAAACGTGACTTTCCCTTTCAGGCTGGTCACCCCAAAAATCGTACGATTAGACATCTCTGTTTTAAATGTAAATGGGCCATAATAACAAACATCTGGACTAACGGATTGGAACATGAGCTGTTCACCAGCAGCATTTACGATCATTGTTTGAGACAACGTGCAATAATGATTGCCACTACTATCTGTCTTGCAAGTGATAAAATCACTGGGTAAATCGCCCCATGTCACAGGGATACTAACAAAATACCCCGATGTTGTAGGCTGAATACAGGCCAAATTGGGAGAATTGTCAGCAAACACATTATACCAAGACAATATCATACTCGCTAAAATAACAAATTGCCGTTTCATCACATATCCCTCCTTATCAACGCGCTTTATTCTTCATCCGCTACCACAGCAAGCGTAGCCCGTATGAAGCGAAGCGGAATACGGGAACATTTATTCACCTTAATCGAGTAGGAGGCGAGTCACCTCGCCGTCCTCTCACACCACCGTACGTGCGATGTCGCATACGGCGGGTTAAATTAA
>Ga0155284_183_pt2 | contig 15764 bp, 15 predicted proteins | sample RifCSPhighO2_02_FD_106252 | JGI IMG/M metagenome (GOLD analysis project Ga0155284, IMG submission 106252) | Gammaproteobacteria bacterium RIFCSPHIGHO2_02_FULL_42_13 | reverse complement strand
TTTTATTTTTATGGGAAACAATTTTAAATATGGGTTGGTGAGCACCAAGATATTGGATGCTTCTGGCGAAAAAGAAACAAAGCCGAAAAAATATTATCCGGGTGAAAAACAAGCGGGCTTGCCGTATCAACATTTGCCGGGTGAATTTGCTTGGGTGTTGGGCGCGTGCATGATGATTCCGCATCAGGTTTATGCTGCGGTGCAGGGCTTTGATGAAGATTATTTTTTGTATGGCGAGGATGCGGATATTTGTTTGCGTGTGCGGCAGTTGGGTTATGAAATTGGTTATTATACGGATGTTCATATTAAACATGTGGGCGGGGCGAGTGAAACAACAAATAGTTGTTACAATCGTATTTATAAAAAACATACGGCGCTGCATATTTTTTATCGAAAACATTATTCGGCGTTGGTGGCTGCGCGCGTGATCAAACATGAGTTATGTCAGGCAAAGATTAGAAAATTTTATTATAAATGTTTGTTAAAGCTTGGGCCAAAAGGCAAAGCGCTAGAAAAGTATGATCGTTATCGTGCGATCGTTGATGTTTGTTTGGATGCGAGAAGGAAGGAAAATGCATGAAAGAAACTGATATAAAACGTATTTTTACAGTTTCGCCAAATCGTTTAGGCGATACGGTTTTTTGTACGCCAGTTTTTCGGTTGCTAAAAGAAATTTATCCGCAGGCTAAAATTGATGTGGTTGCATTAACGCAGTTGGCAGCAGATGTACTGGCGAACAATCCTTATATCGATCATGTTTTTTTGCGTCCCTCGATGGACCATATTAATAAAATCGTTAATTTTTATGATTTAGCAATAAACATGCATGAATCTCCGGCTGCGCGTGAAATTTTAAATTGTTTTAGTTGTAAGTTGTTAGTCTATGATATGCATGCGTATTCGGATATGCATCAGACGGATAAGTTGTTAAAGTTCTTTGCGGATAATGTTAAATATGATTTAAGTAAATTCAATGCGCATTACGATTTATATCCAGAAGCTATGCATATCGAGCGCATGAATCAATTATTATTAGAAAATAATATTGATCTGGGCAAAGATATTTTAATCGGTTATCAGTTGGGTTGTCATGGGTTGGCGAAGAAACGCACGCGAATTTTTAATCGGTTTGCGCACCCAAAAGCATGGCCGCTGAAAAATTTTATTAAATTAATGCGAGAGCTCAAAAAATGGAATCCTCATCTGCGCGCTGTTTTAACGGGCGTTGAAAATGAAGGAGAATTGGGAAAAGAATTTTGTAAAAAATTCCCGGATACCATTAATTTAATTAATCAAACATCTGTTTTGGAATTAATGGCGCTTATGTCAAGATTAAAATTAATGATCACGAATGATACGGGGACGTTACATGTTGCGTGTGCGAGCGAGTTGCCGGTGATTGCTTTGTTTGGAAAGAAAAATTTTGTTGAAAACGGACCTTATCCCGCACGCGATGATCGCAAGGTTTTTTATCAATCGGATCTTGCCGATATAAAAGTGCTTGATGTTTTTCAGGCGGCCTGCCAATTTCTCTCACCTCCAGGTTGAGCGAGAGCAAATTACTTACAACATTTTAATCCACGCAGCTCTGAGCTGCTCTAAGCCAGTCATATCAAGGATTGCACCCCCTATGATTTCTCCAGCTCTGAGCTTGCGCCGAATTCAATGTATTATTTGTTGCAGCTCAGAGCTGCCGGAAAATGGTAGCCTGAAGCCAGCGCCGCACCTCGATTCCTGCAGCTCAGAGCTGAGTGGATTAAATTATTGTAAGATATGACTTATGTTGCAGCTCAGAGCTGCCGGCGGAGCTGGTGGCGGAAGGCACGGAGAACGCGGTGCACCGATAAGAGTCGTTTCCACGCTTCTCGGCCTTTAGGACCGGGAATGCGAATGAAAGGCGTGACAAATTGGTTATGACCAAAGCCAGGGCGCCACAATTTCGCTTTGCTTTTGACACGAAATAATGACAATGTCGGGATTTTTAAGTTTGATGCTAAATGTCCAATGGCCGAATCGTTTCCAATCATCCAGCCAGATTCGTAAATATAAATCGCTGTATCATTTAATGTATTAAATAAGGGTGTTTCAAATTGTTTTGGTATTTGTGCAAAATATTTTTCGCGTTCGCTGGGAGACATGATAAAAATGGGTTTAAAATTTCTTTTTTCTAATTCATACGCAAGTTGAATAAATTTCTTGAGGGGCCAATTTTTTTCTGGGTCCGCACTAAAAGGATGAAGTACAACACGATTTTTATATTGTCGATGAATTAAATTTGGATAGAGAATTGTTATGCCATTTTGCTTGACCACATTGCTTAAATGTAATCCTCTGTGGCAAATATTGACTAAGTTATCGACGATGGTTTTGTTTCGATTAAATAATTTTTTGCTGATAGGGATATAATTTTTTATCGTTTGTTGCGTGGTTATATCGATGCTGTGATCGGCGACAAATACATAATCCAGCTCTGAGCTGCTGTGAGGCAGACTGCGACTGAATTTCCCCAGCTCAGAGCTAATGGTTACCCGCGGAAACCAATTAGCTAAGGGGGTTAATGCGGCGCTGTATAAAATCACGTGATGTCCATTTTGTGCGAGATTGTATGCGAGCGTCATAAAAATGAGTCCATCACCAATTCCGCTTGGACAGATGACAGCGATTTTGGAATGATTTTTTAAGAGTATGTCCATCTTTTTCTTCCATTAGCTCTGAGCTGCGGCAAGTCAGTCGCAGAGCGGGTTACAGGAGCAGTCGCAGCTCTGAGCTGCCATGTAGGTAAGTTACCTACAAAAAAATAATCCGTCCAGCTCTGAGCTGTGGAAAGCCAGGCGCAGCAAGGGTTTTATGATTACCTATTCGTCCAGCTCTGAGCTGCTGCTAAATAGGTATAATTATTGCCTCTTCCAGCTCTGAGCTGCGGCTAAAAACGGTAGTATTTATTGAAGTTTTTCTAATGTTTTTTTGAGTCTTTTTTCACCTTTTGTAATCGATTTTTTTCGTGAGCCGAGCTGCGGGTTCAATACGGTTGTTGCGTGATTTGCATGCTCGAGGTATTTAATTAATTTTGATGATGGAATAAATGTAATATCATGTCCGCGTTCCTTGAGTTTTCGATGCATGACTTTTCCAGCACATTCATTTTCATCTGAAAAAGTTAGTTGATATTCATGCAATAACCGTGTTCGGTAAAGCGCGCAGTGACTGCGAAGATAATAATAATTATCGCCAACACCCTGAATGACATGTTTTTTCTTTCGAATGAACCAGTACCAAGCGCGTTGATAGGCTCTTTCGATCGATTTGGCTACTCGGTGTGGCCAAGATTTTTGTTCTAATTTCCAAGAACCAACGGCAGCGATATTTGAATCTTTATTGATTTCATTTAATAAAAAATCCAACCATTTTTCATTTTTCACAAAGGTGTCGGTGTGCATGCTGAGCACATAAGGAGTTGTAATATTCTGCAGCGCGAGATCTAATGCGCGCGAATGCGATAAAGGCGGTGTGTCATCGGTTTCGGGCGCTCTCTCAATCAGCGTGATCCAGTCAAGCGATCGCAAGTAGTCAAGCGACTCATCTTGCGAGTGGTTATCAATCGCAATGATATGAATTTTGTTTAAATCAGTGTTTTGTTTTAATAGATGCAAACACAGCTTGGTGAGATTGAGTGTTTTATAATTTGGAATGAGAATGGTGACGATTGGCTCCATGGACGTTTTGATCCTTATGCGTTATCGACAATGACAGTTTCTTTTTGCGATATCCTAAATTTCTCTAAATAAAATTCAATGGTTTTCACTATGCCGGTTTCAAATGTTTCTTGCGGCTGCCAATTCAATGTTTTATTGATTTTTTGACTATCGATTGCATAGCGCCAATCATGCCCGGGTCTGTCGGTGACGAATTTGATGAGCGTTTCATGCGGCGCAGTCCAGGGGCATTTTTTATCGAATAATTCGCAGATCTTTTTAACGATATCAATGTTGGTCCATTCGTTATTGCCGCCGATATTATAAGTTTCGCCGCGCGTGCCGTGTTGTGCGACATGTACAATTCCGCGGCAATGGTCTAAGACATATAACCAGTCGCGAATATTACTGCCGTTTCCGTAAACGGGAATCGGTGTTTTGTTTATGCATGAACGAATAACGGTCGGAATAAATTTTTCATCATGCTGAAAGGGACCGTAATTGTTCGAACAATTTGTTGTAACGACAGGCAGGCTATAGGTATGAAAATAAGCGCGCACGAGATGATCGGAACTTGCCTTTGATGCGGAATAGGGAGAGTTGGGTGCATACGGTGTTTCTTCGTTAAACGCGGGATCGGTCGTGTTTTCTAAACTACCGAATACTTCGTCGGTAGAAATATGATGAAACAAACAAGTTTGTGCTGACAGATGTTTTTCTTCCAGCCAAAAATGACGTGCGGCTTCTAATAACGTAAACGTGCCAATAATATTCGTCTGAATAAATTCAGATGGCCCAGTAATCGAACGATCGACATGGCTTTCTGCTGCGAAGTGAATAATAGTATCGATGTTGTGATTATGTAGAATTGTATCGACTAACGAGCGATTACAAATATTGCCTTGTATAAATTTATAATGTCTAGATGTTGGAATGTTTTTTAAATTATCCAGCGAGCCGGCGTATGTTAATGCGTCTAAATTAACGATATGCGGTGGATTGGGCTGATTGAGAATATGGTGAATAAAATTGGCGCCAATAAAGCCCGCACCGCCGGTGACTAAAATATTATTAGATTGGTAATTTTTCACAAAACAACTCTCTTATTACTCGTGTTAGACCGATTTTCCAATTGGGGCGCGCGATGCCAAATTCGTTAAAGATTTTATCGCAATTCAGTACGCTATAGCCAGGCCTTTTTGCTAAAAGATTTAATTGTTTGGCGGTGATAGCGTTGAGTGTTTTAACAGTAAGTGTTTGATAGTTAGCAGCTTCCTCTATAATGACAGCGGCGAAGTCATGCCAGGTGACCGATGGGGAGGAACAATAATGATAGGTTCCCCAATTGATTATCTGGTTTGAGCAGAGAATATTGTTGGCAATTTGTAATAATGCGTCGGCGATGTCGGCGGCTGGCGTGGGGCAAGTTGTTTGATCATGCACGATATCGAGCGAGTCGCGTTGTCCGGCTAATTTTATGATGGTTTTAACAAAGTTATGGCCATGCACGCCAAAGATTCCGCTGACGCGTAAAATAATATGTTCATGTAATTGTTTGCGCACAACTTCTTCTCCCCCCCATTTGCTTTGGCCGTATACGCTAATGGGATTGACGGGATCATTTTCAAGATAAGCAAATTTTTTTTCGCCATCAAAAACATAATCGGTTGAAAGATGCAGAAGTGGAAGACGATGTTGTTTGCATAGTTTTGCAAGTAATCCAGCGCCGTCGCGATTGACTTTGAATGCAAGCGCTTTTTCTTCTTCTGCTTTGTCAACAGCAGTGTAAGCGGCGGTATTAATAATGAGATGTGGTTGATATGTTGCAAAGGCACGTTCAACATCCGTTTCTTTGGTAATATCTAATTGTTCAAGCGGTAGCTCAGTGAGTTCGAGAGGAAATGGGCACATTGAGTTCATCAGATCCCAAGCCAATTGTCCGCCGCCGCCAGTGATAAGAACGTTTCGTGTGATCATAATAATTCTTTTATGCGATTTATTAAAGATTGAGAGCGTTTTTCCCAAGTGTAACAGGTTAAGAATTTTTGATAGCCTCTTTCTGCGATTTTTTGTCTTTCGTCGTCATGTTGTAAATAGTAGATGATTTTTTCATTCAATTCTTTTTGATTTCTAAATGTTTCAATTTCTTTTCCAACCTCAAATAAATCATGTAATTCCTCGCAGTATTCGGTGAGCAAAAATCGTTTTAACGATAAAGCCTCGAAAACACGAAGATTTACACCGGTTTCAAGTGAGCACCAAACGCCGGTATTGATGTTGACGACAATTTTATATTGACGGAGCAAGTCATATAACGGCGTTCCCCAGATGTCTTTTGTTTGAATTTTTTGCCATAACTCTGCGCTCACCAACGGTTTGTAACGACCCCAGCGTCGACCGTAAATGGTTATGTTATGTTGTTTGATTGATTCTAAACACGCGACGCGTCGGATGTCGGGGTTGCCAATAAATATAATATCGTTTGTTTCGGTTTTATTTTCCGCGGGAATTACTTTCGCGCCATAAGGAAAAAAGTCGACATTTTTTATGCCTAAATTACACAAGAAGTTCATGATGCCTTTTGAAAATGAAAAGATATGATCATAGGCGCTTAGATCATGTTGGACAAAATGGATAAGTTTTTGATAGCTTTCCATGCGATTGGCGGTGTCGGTGTCTAATAAAAATAATTTAAAATTTAGTTTTTTTTGTAATAGCAGAAGTTGATCGCGGTCAATATAAGGATAAAAGAAACCGATAACCAGTACGATGTTTGGTTTGTGGTGCACCAACGTTTTTGTCATTGATGCGGATGCTTTTGGGTGGCAAAAATACTTTGTATTTCCCTTGAAAGAGCAATATATTTTTTTGATGGATCTTTTTATATGATAAAAAGAAGTTTGTTTTAATTTATTTGCATTGATATATATATTAGGGCAAGGTAATGCGTCATGTATTTCTCGTCCTAGCGGAATGTTTTGAATGGCATCAAAAATTAATATTTTAGGTGGCGTCGTATTTATCATGTTATGGGATGTCTTTTAACCGTTTTCCTTGGCTATCTTTGTCTGAAATAATAGGATTTTTGACGGGCCAGTTAATGCCAATGTCTGGATCATTCCATGCTATTGTAATCTCAGATGCGGGATCGTAGTAATCCGTGCATTTATAAGAAAAATCAGCAGTCTCTGATAATACGCAAAAACCGTGCGCCAGACCGGGCGGCACGTAAATTAATCGATGATCTTGGTCATCGAGGACGCTGCTGATCCATTGTCCAAATGTCGGATAGTCTTTTCGGATATCAACGACGGCATCAAATATTTTGCCGCGAGTGACCCATACCAATTTGCCTTGCGTGTGTTTCGTTTGATGATGTAAGCCGCGTAATACGTCACGTGCAGAGCGCGATACGTTATCTTGTACAAATGGTTTGTCTATGCCGAGCTCTGAAAATTGATTGCTTCTAAAATTTTCAAAAAAGAATCCACGATCGTCGCCAAATATTTTTGGCTCGATGATGATAACACCTGGCAGTTTTGTTTTAATAACCTTCATGTAAAATATCCAATAAATATTGGCCGTAGCCGCTTTTCAGTAAAGGTTGCGCGAGGTTTTTAAGTTGTTCGGCGGAAATAAATTTATTGCGCCAAGCGATTTCTTCGGGGCAACCAATTTTCAGTGCTTGTCGGTGTTCGAGTGTTCGCATAAAATATGCTGCATCGAGCAAGGACTCGAATGTGCCGGTGTCTAACCATGCGGTGCCGCGTTTAAATAGTTTTACGTTGAGTTGTTTTCTTTGCAAATAGACGCGATTAACATCGGTGATTTCGAGCTCGCCGCGCGCCGATGGTTTGAGTTGTTTTGCAATATTGATGACCTGGTTGTCGTAGAAATATAATCCGGTGACGGCAAAGTTAGAGGGCGCGACCGCCGGTTTTTCTAAAATGTCGACAACATTTTTTTGCGCATCTAATTTTAAAACACCATAACGCTCAGGGTCTTTAACATGATAACCAAATACGGTTGCGCCAACAAAGTTTTTTGTCGACGGAAATGTGGTTGACAATTCTTGTCCGAATAAAATATTGTCGCCTAAAATTAAACTGACTGAATCAGTGCCGATAAAATCCTCGCCGATAATAAAAGCTTGCGCAATGCCGTTTGGTTGATCCTGCGTGGCGTATTGAATGTGGATTCCCCATTGCGAGCCATCTTTTAATAGGGCTTGAAATTGTGGTTGTCCTTCGCGTGTTGAAATGATTAAAATATCGCGAATGCCGGCTAACATCAGCGTGGAGAGAGGGTAATAGATCATCGGCTTATCATAAACGGGGAGCAATTGTTTGTTGGTGGGTATCGTCATTGGATAGAGTCTTGTGCCGCTGCCGCCCGCTAGAATAATACCTTTCATTTTTATACCTCAATTAATAAAAATCCCCGCTGCAAGCAGACGGGGGATTTTTATTTCTTTTATTGATCGCCTGCGCGAAGTAAATTCGCGCAAACGGCGACTAAAGGGGAGGGTCGCCTCTCCCCTTTAGAAACCCCATGCGTAAAGTACTCGCGGCAAGCCGCGAGGTATTTGCTTCGCAATAAATATTACGCGCCGCATGTCCTGCTTTCGGTCGTGTTTTAAAGCGTTTATATTGCCATAAATATTGTTCTGGTTTTTTTCGAATGACTTCTTCCAGCCATTGATTGATGTATGTTATATCTTTTTCGATATTATCGGAAGGAAAATTTGCAGGCACAGGAGAGAAAGTAATGTCATACCCGGTGCCATCGTCGCGTCGATAATAAGTGGATAATAACACGGTGGCGTTTGTGAACTTTGCAATTTTGGCTGGCGCCGTTAAGGTGGATGCGGGGATATTAAAAAATGGAACAAAAATGCTGTTATAATAACCGCCGTCGATGTCAGGCGTGTATCCTATGCTTTCTCCTTTTTTTAATGTTTTAATTAACTGATACACTTGATTGCGTTCAATAATTTGTTTGTTATGTTTTTTTAACGCAGTTTCAATAATAAAATTAAGAAAATCGTTTTTGCTTTTTCGGTACATCAATGAAACGTCGTGGTCTAACGTATATAATCTATTGGCGATTTCTATCGTCAGAAAATGTGGCCCTATAAATAATATGCCGCGGTTTTCTGTTTGCGCTTTTTGAATATGTTCTTCGCCATGTAAATGCAACAAAGGGCGCAATTTTGATTCTTTGCCGTACCAGGCAAAGGCGGTTTCCATGATGGCGATGCCACTTGAGATGCAGTTTTTTTTGAACAATTGTCGCCGCTGTATGTCGGATAATTCTGGAAAACACAGGTTGATATTGATTCGTGCAACAGCCGTTAATTTTTTGCTGCCATGAAATAAACATAGTCCTAAAAATTTTCCGATATGTAATTGTAAACGGTATGGCAATTTTGATAATAAGATAAGTAATCCGACGATTATCCAGCCTGGCCAATAACGCATGTGATGAAATTTACTCATAAATTGATACAATTTTCTTTCATATAAATTGGGAAAAGACGATGTAATGTGGCTTTATTTAAGATGTCTTGGCATTTGCCTGTGCGAATTTTTCCTTGCTCTTCAAACAAAATAATATGATCGCAAAAATGGCTCATTAAATGTATATCGTGCAAAATCATGATGACGATTTTATGTTGTTGTTGAGCGAGTTTTGTTAAGCGCGCCAGCATCTGTACACGTTGTTGCATGTCTAAATGATTGGTGGGCTCATCTAATAAATAAATGTCGGGGTTTTGAATTAATAAAATAGCGAGCATGAGCTTACGTTTTTCGCCCCCCGATAAATTAGTGACCGTCCGATGTTCAAATTGAGACAAACCGACTTGTTCTAGAATTTGTTTGGCAAATTCAATATCTTTTTCTTCATCATAAAACCAGTTTTTTTGATGAGGGTAGCGGCCAATTAATGCGGTTTCTAACACAGTGCTGGGGAATGAAAACTCACCGTCTTGTCGAAGCAAGCCAATTTTTTTGGCGCGTCGTTTTGCTTTAATTTGAAAAATATCTTTATTGTTTAATTGGATGGTTCCGGTTTGATTTTTTCGTAGACCCGCGATCGTATGTAATAACGTTGTTTTGCCTGCGCCGTTCGAACCTAAAATTCCCCAGACTTGACTGTCGAGAAATTCAACCGATAGTTGATCGACGAGTGTTCGTTCCTCGATTGTGATTGTTAAATCTTGTATGGTGAGTGCTGTCATTTTTGATAACCACGTTGCAGTAATATTAGAAAACTCGGTACGCCAATGACCGCGGTAACAATTCCAACGGGTAATTGCACGGGAGCGACCAGAGTGCGAGCTAATGTGTCCGCAAATGTTAACAAGCTTCCGCCTAATAATACAGAAGCGGGTAGAATAATCCGATGATCGCTGCCAACCATTAGGCGTAGCATATGTGGCACGATGAGGCCAACAAATCCAATCGTGCCGGCGATACTCACGGCTGCTGAGGTGAGCAGCGAACTGATAATAAATAAGATAAAGTTCAGTTTATGGGTGTCAATGCCGAGACTGCGCGCGGATAAGTCGCCTTGTGCGAGTACGTTCAGCGGTTTTGCTAGCATCAAGCTGGCGATTAAGCTGACGATTAAGACGGCGGGTTGCCACCAGGCGAACTTGGCATAACTTAAATCACCCATCAGCCAAAACAGCATGCTATGTAGATAATTATCGGGGCTGATGGTTAAAATCAGACTGATTATTGCGCTCCATCCGGTTGCAACAACAACGCCCGTTAACAATAGATGCAGTGGAGACCAGCCTCTTTTTCGAACGCGAGCAAGAACCATGACTAAATAAATTGAGAACAAGCTGCCGACAAAAGCCCAGAGCGCAATGTGGCTAGCGGCAAGACCGAGCATAATGGCGATTAAGCTCATGACGGCTGCGCCGCCCGATATACCTAAAATAAAAGGATCAGCTAGCGGATTGCGAAACAATGTTTGCATGAGTGCGCCAGCCAGTGCGAGCAATCCACCCGTGATGAAAGCGCAAATTGTTCGGGGAAGGCGCAGTTTAAAGATGATGGTGTGCTGCAATGAATGCGGTTGAAACAATGAACCTGTCCATTGCGACCAGGTAACATGTGTGCTGCCGAAGCTGATGGATAGTAATATGCTGAGCAAGCTGGTGAGCGCAAGAAACGACCATATTAGGAAATAAGGATGCCGTTGTATTTTTTGTTTCATGGTGGAGCTAAGCGTATCGATTTGTGCCAGTTTTGTCGAGCTTTTCGGTTTGGCCATGTACGAGCAAATAGCTTACAGAAAATTAATCCGCGCAGCTCTGAGCTGCTGCTGGGCAGTCATAGCAAGGATTTTATGAGGCCTATTTCGCGCAGCTCTGAGCTGCGGGGGAGCTGCGGGGGAGCTGCGGGGGAGCTGCGGGGTGATAGGAAGTTGTGTCACAGATCGGGGGTCATGTGATATAGTCTATGCAAATAATATAAATCAAAGGAATTGTCCAGTGATTGATCAAGATGGGTTTCGGCATGGCGTCGCTATTGTTCTAATCAACAATAAAAATCGTTTATTTTGGGCGCGCCGCGTTGGATCGCGCAATGCTTGGCAGTTTCCGCAAGGGGGTGTGGGTGACGATGAATCATTTGAAACAACCATGTTTCGAGAATTGTATGAAGAAATTGGATTGAAAAAGACGGATGTGGAAGTTTTAGCAAGCAGCAAAGAATTATTAACCTATCGGTTGCCCGATTATCTTGTGCGTCATCACATGGCGCCCATTTGTATCGGTCAAAAACAGAAATGGTTCTTGTTGCGTTTGATTGGTTCGGAAGATGACGTTAATTTTAATGTAACGGACTCACCGGAATTCGATTATTTTCGTTGGGTGAGCTATTGGTTTCCGGCACATAACATTATTGATTTTAAGCGCGACGTGTATCAACAAGTGTTACGAGAGTTTGCGCCGATTGTATTTGGCAAAAATGCAGATCAGTATAAATAGCAATTTTTAATTGAGAGAAATGATTATGTTAAAATTGTTGCGTCAACTTATACAGATAGCAAACAACGAAGAGGATATAGAGCAGATACTGACTATCATTGTTCAACATGTCAGAGAGGCGCTTCATTCGGATGTTTGTTCAATTTTTTTAATCGATCATGCGCGGCCAATGTTGACGTTACGTGCCGCCGATGGAATTCCTGTTAACCCTAATGAGCCGACGAATATTCCTTTAGATAAAGGCTTGATTGGTCTCGTAGTGAAACGAGGCGAAGCCGTTAATATAAGCACTGTTATGCCGGACGCGGATAACTTTAATAACGAAAGTTGTCGCGCATTTTTAGGCGTGCCGATTCAATATCGACGGCGTTTATCGGGCGTATTGATGGTTTATAATAAAAGCAACAGAACATATGATGAGTTAGAAGAATCTTTTTTGGTAACATTGGCGATTCAGTTGGCCGGTATTATTTCGAAATCTGAAGCGCACGGTGCATTAACGCAAGCGGAACAACAGTCTCAGAAAACAAACTTTACGCTGCGTGGATTTGGCGGTTCGCCAGGTATAGGAATTGGCCAGGCAAAAGTGATATGCGTGTCGACTAAATTAAGCGATGTGCCTGATCGAAAAATTGAAAATATTGAAGCAGAAATCGATAGTTTTTGTGTTGCATTGCAGCTGGCGCGTGAAGAAACAAAGCAAATGGAAGAGCGGTTGTCGGTGAATTTATCCAGTGAAGAGCGCGAGTTGTTTCATGCGTATTTGAAAATTTTAGACAGCCAGGCGTTTAAAGATGAAGTCGTAAAACGCATTCGTCAAAATCAATGGGCGCAAGGGGCTGTTGCCAAAGTTGTGCGCGGTTATGTGCGTCAATTCGAAGAAATGGAAAACGAGTATTTTAAAGAGCGTTCATCAGATCTGAGAGATTTAGGCCATCGTATTTTATTTTATTTGGAGTCGAAAATACCGCGGGTTATTAAATATCCGAAGCGAACGATTTTGGTTGGCGAAGAAATAGCGGTTTCGCATTTGGCAGATGTGCCTGAAGATCGGCTGGCGGGCATTGTTTCTACAACGGGTTCAAGTAATTCGCATATTGCCATTTTGGCGCGAGCACTCGGTATTCCCATCGTGATGGGCGCACGTGCGTTGCCCATTGCAAAATTGCACGACAAACAAATTATCGTGGATGGCTATTCGGGTAACGTGCATCTTTCGCCAAGCCTGAAAGTTTTACGAGCATTTGAACGATTGGCGCGTGAAGAAACGGCATTGGATGCTGAATTAAAATATTTGCAACAATTGCCGGCCAAGACAACAGACGGCCAGATCGTCGCGTTGTATACCAATACAGGGTTGATGTCGGGCATTGAGCGTTCCTTAAGTATTAATTCTGAAGGCATCGGTTTGTATCGTACTGAAATGCCTTTTATGATTTGCGATCGTTTTCCTTCTGTTCAAGAACAGCAAATTATTTATCGCCGTTTACTCGAAGCTTTTGCGCCCCGACCGGTGACCATGCGTTTGTTGGATATTGGTGGCGATAAAACATTGCCTTATTTCCCCATCAAAGAAAGTAATCCATTTTTAGGTTGGCGTGGTATTCGTGTTTTATTGGATCATCCGGAAATCTTTTCTGTACAAGTGCGTGCGATGTTGCAGGCAAATATCGGACTTAATAATTTAAAAATTATGTTGCCGATGATTACTGATGTTTCTGAAGTTGATGATGCTTTGGCGATGATTGATAAAATCTATCAAGAAATCCTAGCCGAGGGCGTTGAGATGAAAAAACCAGAAGTGGGGGTCATGGTCGAAGTACCTGCTGCGGTTTATCAAGGTAAAGCATTGGCTGAGCGTGTTGATTTCTTATCGGTCGGTAGTAATGATTTGACGCAATATTTGTTGGCAGTTGATCGCAATAATGCACAGGTTGCAAACTTATATAGTTCATTTCATCCGACCGTGTTGCAAGCATTAATGCAAATTGTTGAACGCGCGCATGGCGCAAAAAAGAAAGTCAGCATTTGCGGCGAGATGGCGGGTAATCCGACCGCCGTTGTGTTGTTAATGGCGATGGGTTTTGATGCGTTGAGCATGAGTGCAAATAATTTATTGCGTGTGAAATGGGTGATTCGTACGTTTTCAATGCGTAAAGCAAAAAAATTATTAAAAGCGGCATTGTCAATGGAAAATGCAACGCATATTCGTAAGTTATTAGAGCGCGCGTTAACAGAAGCAGGCTTGGGTGGTTTGGTGCGACCGGGGAGACGTGCTCAGTGAGCGAGATGCGTAATTTGAAACATTGAGAGTGTGCAGTTTTATGGTTGATGACGGGTTTGCATTTATTGATGCGTTAATAAAAGAAGGAGTCTGGTCGTGCTTATTTATCCAAAGATGAATCCCATTGCATTTCATATTGGGCCGTTGGCAGTGCATTGGTATGGTCTAATGTATTTAGTGAGTTTTATTCTCGGATGGTTATTGGCAAGCTATCGCGTTAAAAAATATAATTTATCCTACACGAATGAACAGCTCGCGGATTGGCTTTTTTATATTGCGCTGGGCATTTTATTGGGAGGGCGCATTGGCTATATGTTGTTTTATGATTTTTCCAATTTTATTCATGCGCCTTGGATTATTGTTCAGATTTGGCAAGGCGGTATGTCTTTTCATGGAGGATTATTGGGAGGTATTGCGGCGTTATGGTTTAGTACATATAAAGCAAAACATAGTTTTTTTGAATTGACGGATTTTGTTGCGCCGTTTGTGCCGATTGGGCTGGCGGCAGGCAGAATTGGAAATTTTATCAATGGCGAGTTGTTTGGCAGAGTGACGAATGTACCATGGGCCATGGTGTATCCGTTGGGTGGGCCGATGCCGCGACATCCGATAGAAATTTATGAAGCGTTATTGGAAGGCGTTTTATTATTTATTATATTATGGGTGTATTCGATGAAGCCGCGACCGCGCATGGCGCTGTCTGGCGTGTTTTTGTTGTTTTACGGATTGTTTCGTTGTCTTGCTGAATTTTTTAGACAACCCGATCCGCAATTAGGGTTTATTGCGTGGCATTGGTTGACGATGGGTATGGCCTTGTCTGTGCCGATGATATTGGGCGGTATTTTTTTGTTGTGGTATGGCTATAAAAAATGATGTTCGCAGCTCTGAGCTGGGGAAATCCTTGCTGTGACTGCGTTTGCGCAGCTCAGAGCTGCGCCGATTGAAAAAGGAGCGAGTTGTGAGACAATATTTAGCTTTCTTGAAACAGGTGTTAGAAACGGGCGCAAAAAAAGAAGATCGCACCGGCGTGGGAACGATCAGTATGTTCGGGTTTCAAATGCGTTTTGATTTAAGCAAAAGTTTTCCGCTCGTGACGACAAAACGCATGCATTTAAAAAGTTTGATTTATGAGTTGTTGTGGTTTTTAAATGGCGATACAAATATAAAATATTTAAATGAGCATGGCGTGCGCATTTGGAATGAGTGGGCGGATGAAAATGGTAATTTAGGTCCGGTGTACGGAAAACAATGGCGCGCGTGGAAAGCGGCTGACGGACAGGTCATTGACCAGTTTGCAAAATTGATTGAGGACATAAAAAATAATTCCGATTCCAGACGACATATTATAAGTGCGTGGAATGTCGGTGAGTTATCGAAAATGGCATTGCCGCCTTGTCATTTGCTGTTTCAGTTTTATGTGTCTGAGGGGAAATTATCATGTCAATTGTATCAGCGTTCGGCCGATGCATTTTTGGGTGTGCCATTTAATATTGCTTCTTATTCTTTATTGACATGCATGGTCGCGCAACAATGTGATTTGCAGCCCAAGGAATTTATTTGGACGGGCGGCGATTGTCATATTTATTCCAATCATTTAGAACAAGTCAATTTGCAATTATCACGCGAGCCGTATTCGCTGCCGACATTGCAAATCAAACGAAAACCCGAGTCTTTGTTTCATTATCAATTTGAAGATTTTGAATTATTGGACTATCGATATCATCCGACGATAAAGGCGACGATCGCGGTGTAATAATGGGTATGTCGATTGGCTCATGAGGCT
>Ga0155284_117_pt1 | contig 15792 bp, 14 predicted proteins | sample RifCSPhighO2_02_FD_106252 | JGI IMG/M metagenome (GOLD analysis project Ga0155284, IMG submission 106252) | Gammaproteobacteria bacterium RIFCSPHIGHO2_02_FULL_42_13 | reverse complement strand
CTAAACACACAGTGGCAAAGCCAAAGCGAAAACTCGCACCCGGTATGCCGCCCACATTAATGCCCAATAACCCCGTAATAAAACCTAGCGGCATAAAAATAACCGCGACCATGGATAACAGATATATTTTTTTATTCATGGCTTCTTGTGCCATTGCAAATAATTCTTCGTGGATGAGGGTTGATCTTTCACGTTCCGCATCAATGTCTTCAAGAATTCGAGTGCTCGCGTCTGTGATTTCGCGCAAATGCATTAAGTTAATTTCATTCATCCAGCTGAGTTTATCGGCGGGGATTCTGTTGATCGCTTCGCGTTGAGGAATAAGATATCGGCGCAGGAGGATGATTCGTCTTCGTATATGATTTAACTCGATACGATTAATTTTTTCGAAATTTTCTGTCATGCCATCTTCAATATGATCAAGTTTGTTTCCCAGTGCGGATACCACCTCGGCTGATTTGTCGACAATTTCATATAAAAGTTCTTCCAGAAATTCGCTGGCATCCTTGGGTCCAATGCCATTACATAATGAAGCATGGATATCAGAGAGGATAGTTGAATCATGGTGCTGCACGGTGACAATCATGTTTTTATGCATCCATAGTCGAATGGACACCATATCTTCTGGTTTGCTGCCTTTGGTCAAATTAACGCCTCTGAAGGTTGCGAGTAATGCATCATTTTGCGCTAATGTTCTGGGGCGCGTGGCTTTTGCAGACAACACTTCTTCGACGAGCGGGGAATTGGATTTTATCTGGTTAAGAAATTGTTTTACAGTCGTCAAATCTAGCCATATCCAGACCAATCCTTGCTGTAAGTTTAATTGTTCTAGTGAGATTTCAACGGCTCCGCCATTACCGCTAAGCTGTACCAACTGAATGCTTTTTTTCGTCGCTGTGCTCATAATCACTCCATTGATTTTTATCATAAATTAAAGGAGATATGAAATCAAGATAATAAATAGATCTTGTTAAAATATACTGTATACTGAAATCTCTTTTTACCTCTTTCCCCCCCATTTTTTCTAACATTATCTGGAATTGAAGCCGGACATTTTATGTGTTATTTTTCGGTTGCCTTTTTATTAGGGGCGTGTGGGATTTTAATTATTTCCGTCATGCCTCATTTCATTTATATCATCATTGCCTTGGCAATCGTGTTATGCGCGCATCTGTTTCTCAACAACTCGGCCGCAAGCGGCCGAGATTGTTTCCTTACTTTAAAACATCAGATGACATTATTTTTAGTGGGATTGCTGGGTGGTTTTTTTTGGGTATTGTTGTTTGTTTCGATACAACTTTCGCAGATATTGCCGCAAAATTTGGAAGGAAAAACATTACAAGTTGCGGGGCGTATCGTTTCATTGCCTGAAAGAAAAGATCATGCGATTAAATTTACATTTCACATCACTACCCTAAATGGATTCCATGATAACCATCGGGTATTATTAAATTGGTATGGTGCGACGCCCAATCTATTACCCGGGGATCAATGGTCGTTGGCCGTTCGTTTAAAGCGTCCCCATGGTTTTGCCAATCCCGGCAGCTTTGATTATGAAGCATATTTGTTTTCGCATCGGATCGGTGCGACAGGCTATGTGGTATCAGCGGAGAATAATCGCTTATTAAATCATGCGCGGTATCATCAGCTGCTCAATCGATGGCGCGGACGAATACAGAACAAAATTGTTCAATTAACCCAAGATCAGTTGTTGTGGCAATTGTTGCCAGCATTAGTGGTAGGGTCGCGGCAATTTGTTACAGCGGAACAATGGACTGTTTTGCAACAGACGGGTACCAATCATTTAATTGCAATTGCAGGATTACATATTGGATTGATCGCAGGATTTATTTTTTTTCTTATTCGATGGATTTGGCGGTGCATACCGTTTTTAGCATTGCGGATACCGGATCAAGTGGCCGCGTCTTGTTTTAGTCTTTTTACTGCGATCATATATGCATCGATGGCAGGTTTCCCTGTGCAAACGCAACGTGCATTAATCATGTTGAGCGTCGTTTTGTTTTCACTTATGTTGCGACGAATCACGTTAAGTTTATCGGTGTTTTGTTATGCGTTATTGTTGGTGTTGATTCTGAATCCCTTGAGTGTCATGGATGTTGGATTTTGGTTATCGTTTGTCGCGGTAGGTACGATTTTTTATGCGATGAAAGGACGCATTCATATTAGCTGGCAGTGGATCAGGGTGCAGTGGGTGATTATGCTGGGTTTGTTTCCATGGATGCTATGGTTTTTTCAGCAAGTGTCATTGGCGTCTGTGCTGGCGAATATGATTGTGGTTCCTTGGTTTGGAGTGGTGATTATGCCCTGTGTTTTGTTTGGCGCCGTGAGTTTATTATTTTCGAGCATCTTGAGTCGATGGTTGTTTTATGTCGCGTTAAAAAATTTACAGTTGATTTGGATCTTATTGAAATTTATGGCGCGTTTTAACTATATATTATTAATTCATCTTGCTATTTTGCATTTATGGATTTTGTTTAGTCTTGTTTTAGCGGTTATTTTGCTGTTAATGCCAAAGGGATTTTCAGGGCGTTATTTGGCTTCATTTTTTTTATTGCCATTAGTATTTGTTTTTCCAAAAAACATTTCATATGGAAATATGCGATTTACTTTGCTTGACGTGGGGCAGGGATTGTCGTCGGTTGTAGAAACGCAGCATCATGTGTTGGTGTTTGATACCGGACCGAAGATGAGCCCAGATTTTGATACAGGTGCCGCTGTTGTTGTTCCTTATTTGAGACAGATGCATATATCCACAATCGATCTATTGATGATTAGTCATCTGGATAATGATCATATTGGTGGCGCGCAATCGATTATATTGTCGATGCCGGTGAGCCAGGTCATGTCGAGTGCGAGGTTGCCTTTTGACGTGAACAATTTTCAATATTGTCATCGTGGAGAACGGTGGAATTGGGATGGTGTGAAATTTGAGGTGTTATCGCCGATGCAGAACAAAATTTATTTAGGGAATAATAGTTCGTGTGTTTTGCATGTGATGGCAAAAAACCAACGCGTGTTATTAACAGGGGATATCGAAAAACCAGCGGAGAAAACACTGTTATCTGAAAATTTAAAAAGTACAATTTTAGTAGCGCCACATCATGGTAGCATTACTTCCTCTACTCAGAAATTTGTGCTTGCCGTGGATCCTAGTGATGTATTTTTTCCGATAGGTTATCGGAATCGGTTTAGATTTCCGAGTGTTGTAGTGAAGCGACGTTATCAGGGTGTCGGTGCAAAAACGTACGATACGGCTTACAGCGGAGCCATTGAAATATATACTGACTTAAATTTATATCGTTTTTCGCATCACCATTTATGGGGTTTTGATGTAACTCATTGAATTATATGAAAAAACCAGGACGCATATAAAGGAGAAAAATACCAAAGATCATGTTAAACTTCCAATCCTTTTATTTACAATAAAATTTTATATGTCTGAAAAGATTACATTAAAAACTGATTCGAAATTATATTTTCGGTTACTCGATTATATTCGTCAATATTGGGCGGCTCTTGTAATAGCAGTATTGGCTAATATGGCTTATGCAGGGGTGGATGCAGGATTTACTTACTTATTAAAACCTATTTTAAATAAAGGTTTTATTGCCCGAGATCTGCAGTTCATTCACTTTTTGCCCCTTCTTATTTTCAGCGCGTTTTTGTTGCGTGCTATCTCGAATATTGTAGGGAATTATTTCATTGAGAGTGTATCACGTGGTGTTGTCATGCGTTTTCGGCAAGACCTTTTTGCGCATTTGGTCAGATTGCCTGCTTTTTATTATGATAATACCTCATCGGGCAAGATTTTATCGGTATTGCTTTATAATGTGGAGCAGGTGGCGAATGCGGGTGCGGATGCGATTACGACATTGGTGCAATCAGGTTTTATGATCATTGGCTTGTTGGTAGTGATGTTTATGATGAACTGGCAATTGAGTTTATTATATTTAATTTTAATGCCGTTAATTGCGATAACTGCGCGGTTAAGCACCAAACGATTACGGCGGATCAGTATAAGCTTACAAACGCAAATGGGAGAGGTAACGACGATTGCGGAAGAAGCCGTGGAAGGATATAAAGTGGTACGCATGTTTGGAGGGCAGGATTATGAGATACGCAAGTTTGATCGCGCGGTGCGTCAAAATCGATGGCGCGAGTTGAAAGATACCTTAACGAAGGCATTGACAGTATCGGGCATACAATTACTCGCTGCATTGGTGATTGTTTTTACCGTGTATTTTGTTACCTCCAATTCTTTTTCTGGCATTATGACAGCCGGTAGTTTTGCCTCACTGATCGCGGCGATGTTGGCACTATTGAAGCCATTAAAAGACTTTACAAAAGTGAATGCGACGATTCAAAAAGGATTGGCCGGTGCGCAAAGTGTTTTTGAATTGTTAGACCAACCGCTAGAAGAAGATAAGGGAACAAAAGTTTTCAGTCGTGTGCGAGGCGAGATTGCCTTTGATCGAGTGACCTTTACCTATCCTTTAACAGAAAAAGTGATTTTGCAAAATATTAATTTTAAAACGCAACCCGGACAATGTATTGCGCTGGTGGGTCGTTCAGGGGGCGGTAAAACCACGTTAATCAGTCTATTACAACGGTTTTATAACGTGGAACACGGTTCGATTGCGATTGATGGAATTGATATTCGTGATATTAAATTAGAAGCCTTGCGACGACAGTTTGCGTTGGTGTCGCAAAACGTGACTTTGTTTAACGATACTGTCGCACATAATATTGCGTACGGTCGATTTGCGGAGGCGACAGAATCAGAAATTATTACGGCCGCAAAAGCAGCGAATGCGTGGGAGTTTATCGAACAATTGCCGAATGGGTTAAATACATTAATTGGCGAAAATGGCGTATTGCTATCCGGTGGACAACGACAACGTATTGCGATTGCGCGTGCTATTTTGAAAAACGCACCTATTTTAGTGTTAGACGAAGCCACGTCATCATTGGATACTGAGTCAGAGCGTGAAATTCAAACCGCTTTAGATCAGCTTATCAAAAATCGCACGACGATTGTTATTGCGCATCGATTATCGACGATTGAAAATGCGGATATGATTTTGGTGATTGATCATGGAGAATTGGTCGAATCGGGGACACACGCGGCATTATTAGCCTTAAATGGTCAGTATGCTAAATTACATAAAATGCAGTTTAAAAAGTAAGAAATCTCCGCTGCTTGCAGCGGAGACAAGGGCGCTGGGGAGTCCAGAGGGGAGCAATGCAATGCTCCCCTCTGGTCGCCGTCCGCGCGGATTTCCCGCGCAGGCGAAATCAATTAAGGAAACAATCTCGGCCGCTTGCGGCCGAGTTGTTGAAAACACATGCATAATTTTATTCTTCGATTGTGGTATCAAAATTCTCGGTTTCATCCTATCACTTGCCTGTTGCTTCCATTTGCGGCGATTTTTTGGTTGATCATATATATTCGACGTATTTGTTATAAAATAGATATAAAAAAAGTTACGCATTTCTCTGTGCCTGTTATTGTGGTGGGAAATATTACTGTCGGCGGAACCGGTAAAACACCGCTCGTGATTCGATTAGCTGTATTATGGCAGTCAAAAAGCTATAAGGTTGGCGTCGTCAGTCGTGGTTATGGTGTTAAGCCAATTCATGAACCGATGGTGGTGCGGCGTGATAGTGATGTGTCCTCGGTAGGCGATGAAGCGATGGTGATGGTCAATCGGATTGATGCGCCTATTGTTGTGTGTTGTTCACGCACAAAAGCGATTGATAAACTCATTCATGATTTTCAATGTGATGTGATTATTAGTGATGATGGATTACAGCATTATGCGATGGCGAGAGATATTGAAATCGTTGTTGTCGATGCAAAACGTCAGTTTGGAAATGGATTTTTGTTACCGGCAGGGCCATTGCGTGAGCCGATCTCACGTTTACGCAGCGTTGACGTTGTTGTCGATCATGGGATTGATATGTGCTTACAAAGTGATGACTCATTTTACGCTGTTTCAGACAGCAAGCAACGAAAAGATGTCAAGCAATTTCAGGGCCAGATTATTCATGCGATAACCGGCATCGGTAATCCCGAGCGATTTTTTCAACAATTGCGCGCATGGGGGTTGACGATTATTGAGCATGTTTTTCCTGATCATTATTTACTTACATTCGAAGATATTGATGTTGGAGAGAACGAAAATGTTGTGATGACGGAGAAAGATGCTGTAAAATGTCGTTCTTTTGCTGATAATCGACATTGGTTTATAAAAGTTTATGCTGTGCTTGACTCGACAATAGAGCAGCAATTATGTGATCAACTCGCTAGAATAAGTTCTAAATAGGAGAAATATGTGATTAAGAAAATAGCATTATTTGTTGCAGTGATGGGTTGTTTGATGACGGTGGTTGCATTAGGTGCGGCACAAGAAAAAGCGATGAAGTTGCCGCCGATAGAACATATGCAAAACTATACCGTTAAATTATCGTCGAATGCTACCACAGGCTATGCTTGGTTTATTAAATCTTATGATAGTAATTTATTAGTGCTACAATCGCACCGATATGTTGCGCCAAAAACGCTTCGTGTGGGTGCGGGCGGTTATGAAATTTGGGTGTTTGCGCCAACGCATGCTCTAAAGGCACCGCATGTTATTCCTGTGACATTCGTTTATGCGCGTTCGTGGGAATTAAAATCGGGGACGGCAAAAAATCTTCAAACGAAAACCGTTAATATTGTTACGCAGTAATTTATGATCCGCCATTCTGGGATGACGTTTGTTCGGTTGTCGACATGATATGAAAATTAGATAGGACTTTAGATATGGAAAAAATCTGGTTACAAAAATATCCTGAGTGTGTGCCCATGCATATTAATCCGGATGCGTTTGCTTCCATCAATGATCTGTTTGAAAAGACGGCTGAAACATTCCGACGAAAACCGGCATTGTATCAAATGGGTCTTAAAATGACCTATGAAAAGTTAGATAAGAAATCCAAGGATTTTGCTGCGTATTTACAGCAAAAAGTGCACTTAAAAAAAGGTGATAGATTTGCCATTATGATGCCGAATTCTGTGCAATATATCGTTGCGATGTTGGGTGCTTTGCGTGCGGGATTGGTCGTTGTGAATGTTAATCCGCTTTATACCGTACGGGAAGTTGTGCATCAAATTAAAGATTCAAATGCTAAAGTGATTCTTGTCTTGGCGAATTTTGCACATGTGGTTGAAAAAGCATTACCGCAAACCGATATAGAGCATGTGATGGTGACGGAAGTGGGCGACATGTTTCGTTTTATCAAATCCAGAATGATTAATTTTGTGACGAAGCGCATTAAAAAAATGGTGCCAAAATATGAGCGTGCCGGCATTATTCGTTTTCGTCGCGCTCTTTCGCAGGGTAAGAGATTGCGGTTTGCAAAAGTTGATGTGAACGGAGGGGATCTTGCCTTTTTGCAATATACGGGAGGCACAACAGGTGTTTCTAAAGGGGCGATGTTATCGCACCGTAATATAATTGCGAACGTTGAACAATGTTATGCTTGGATGTCAGCGGGGGGCATGGATCCCGGCAAAGAAATCGTGATAACCGCATTACCGATGTATCATATTTTTTCATTATTAGTTAATTGTTTTTCATTTTTAAAAATTGGGGTGTTGAATGTTTTAGTGATGAATCCGACGGATATTGCGGGATTTATTCGAGAGTTATCAAAACATGACTTTACTATTTTTACCGGCGTTAATACTTTATTTAAAGCATTATTGCGGCATCGAAATTTCAAAAAATTAAATTTTAGCACATTAAAGATGACGATTGGCGGCGGCATGGCTGTTCATTCCAGTGTTGCGGATAAATGGCATGAAATTACGGGGAAGCCCATTATTGAGGCTTATGGATTAACAGAAGCATCACCAGCTGTTTCATGTAATTTGTTGACGATAAAAAAATATAATAAAAGTATTGGGTTTCCGCTGCCATCCACCGAGATTAAAATTATTGATATTCAGACAGGCGCGGAATTATCGATTGGTGAGCCCGGAGAGTTATGTGTTCAGGGGCCGCAAGTAATGCAAGGATATTGGAATCGTCCTGAAGAAACAGCGCAGGTGATTTCGTCCGATGGTTGGTTGCATACCGGTGATATTGCAGAGATGAATGCAGAGGGGTTAATCACTATTGTCGATAGAAAAAAAGATATGATCGTTGTGTCCGGTTATAATGTCTATCCGAATGAAATTGAAGAAGTGTTATCGGAACACCCAGATATACTAGAAGTTGCAGTGATTGGTGAGTCAAGTGAAAAAACAGGCGAAGTGATAAAAGCGTATATTGTTCGCAAAGATAAATCGTTGAACCGTGAAATATTGATGGCGTTTTGTCGTGAACGATTAACCTCGTATAAAATTCCAAAACATTTCGAATTTTGCGAGGCTTTGCCAAAGTCTAATGTGGGTAAAATTTTACGACGCGTTTTACGCGAAGAGCATTTTCGGACCGAGCATATTGATTGATCTTTTTTAGATCAGAAATGCAGCTTTTCTTGATAATGTGCAAAATTTGTGGGGAATTTGTTTGCAAAATATATAGTAATTTCTAAAAATCTGTTATTCTTATGCGCTCATAATATTCTAAAGAGGAGTTCAATTTATGATCAAGAAAGCAACCATTGTTACGCTAGGTTTAGTGACATTAGTGTCATTGGGCGGGTGTAAATTTGGTCAAAATAGTCAAAAAGATTCATCAAATGTTGTAGCTAGTGCGCAAACAGCTCAAGATTTGACCAAAACAGACACGTCATCCTCAGCACAAACTGCTACAACGAGTACTGCTGATCAGACGAAGCCAGTAACGGATGATACGAAGGTAACGGGCAAAGCGATAGACGCAGCGGATGATACAGTAGCAACGGACGATGATTCCGCGGCGACAGATGATACCGCGAATACAACGGATGACACCGCAGCAACGACGGATGATACCGCCGGCAATGATAATTCCGACAATGATACATCATCGGCATATCCTTCGGATGATCAAGACCAAGGCGATACTGACTAGTTGAGTAGGGATTGATTATTAAAAATGGCGATCTTGCGATCGCCATTTTTGTTGCAACCCGCCACTTTCGTCATACCGGCGAAAGCCGGTATCCAGTAAAATTCGGGTTGCAACAATCCCATCTTTGCACCAGCAGTTTCGTCATTCCGGAATTCCGCCGCAGGCGGAATATCCGGAATCCAGAAATATATTCTCTGGATCCCTGATAAATCTGCTACGCAGATTTTCAGGGATGACGACTCTCTTTTCCTTGTCATTCCGGAATTGTTAGATGTGATGATGTGGCTTAATGCCGGTTATCTGAATAATTTTGGTGGCAATTTCTTCGATTGAAAAATCCGTTGTATCGAGTACGGGAATGTTTGCTTGTCGAAATATTTTATCAGCTTGTTTGAGCTCTTGCTGGCAACGTTCAAAGGACGCGTATTGACTATTACCATATCGTTGTGTGCGAAGTTCATGTAATCTTTTTGCATCAATCGTTAGGCCAAACAATTTTTTTTGAAACGCTTGTGCGGCAGCGGGTAATTTTAGTGTTTTTAAAACTTCTTCGGTAAGCGGAAAATTTGCAACGGAAATACCATAGCGCAATGCCATATATAGACAAGTAGGCGTTTTACCGCTTCGTGAGACGCCGAGTAAAATCACATCGGCCATATCGTAATGATTCGTATTGCCACCATCATCCGCATTTAATGTGTATTGTATGGCAGCAATTCGCATATCATAAATGGCTGGATTATGAACGCTGTGCAATCGGCCAATGCTTTTAGTATGTAAGGCATGTAGAGCATCTTCTACACGCTTTAAAAATGTATCAAATATATCAAACATGGGTGCTCGACAGGTGAGTAGTAATTGGCGAATTTTAGGTTCTACAACCGTTGAGAAAACGAGAGTTAACCCTTCTGTTTGGTTGATGCGTTCAATCGTTTTTTCAGTTTCTGTGATGGTGTTGATATAGGGAAGCGTGATGCGTTCGCATTCAATTGTTTCAAACTGCATGAGCAAACTATTGCCAAACGTTTCGGCAGTAATGCCGGTACTGTCGGAAATAAAAAAAGCTGTGCATTTCATGTTCATTGTCTCATCTTATTTTCTATACCGCTTAGCTTTACATAGATCGTTGGTGCTGTAAAGACTTGATCGCCGTGTAGGGGCGCGCTATAGTTGATTTACGTTTAATAAATGAAGGAGCGCATTCGTGAGCACAAAAAATGTTATTTGGATGGATCAAGTCGGGATGAATGATGTGCCGCAAGTGGGCGGAAAAAATGCGTCGTTGGGTGAAATGATTACCCATCTCACCAAATTGGGTTTACGCATCCCGACGGGTTTTGTGACAACCGCCGATGCATATCGGGATTTTTTAAATGAAAATCATCTGGTTGAAAAAATGAACGCGCTTTTGGCTAAATTAGATACGGGTGATGTGAGCGCCTTAGAAAAAGCCGGACAGAAAATTCGTCGATGGATTATCGATGCAAAGTTTTCGCCAGCATTAGAAAAAGATATTCGCGCAGCTTATAAAAAATTAACAGATGAGTCCGCGCAAAAAGAAATGGCGGTTGCGGTTCGTTCTTCGGCGACGGCAGAAGATTTACCGAATGCCTCGTTTGCTGGCCAACAAGAAACATATTTAAATGTACGCGGCATTGAAGATGTCTTATTGTCGATTAAAAAAGTATTTGCGTCCTTATATAATGATCGTGCGATTTCTTATCGCGTGCATAATGGATTTGATCATAGCCAAGTCGCATTATCGGCGGGCATTCAATACATGGTGCGCAGCGATAAGGCGTGCAGCGGTGTGTTGTTTACGTTGGATACGGAATCGGGTTTTCGCGAAGTTGTTTTTATTACAGGCTCTTATGGCCTGGGCGAAACAGTCGTGCAGGGCAGTGTGAGTCCCGATGAATATATCGTGTATAAACCCAATTTAAAAAGCAATAAGCCGGCTATTTTAAGCAAAAAATTAGGTGGCAAAGCAATTAAAATGATTTATGCCGATACCGGTTCAAAAGAATTTGTTAAAACATTAGATGTGCCTAAAGCAGAGCGCTCCAACTTTGTGTTAACCGATGAAGAATTGCATGAGTTAGGCAAGATGGCAGTTATTATTGAAGAACATTATAAACGACCGATGGATATCGAATGGGCGAAAGACGGAGTAAACGGAAAATTGTATATTGTACAAGCGCGCCCAGAAACGGTGAAAAGCCAAACAAATCTTCACGAGTTAAAAACCTATCGGTTAAAGAAACGCGCAGCGGTGTTGGTTGATGGTCGCAGCGTTGGCGAATTAATTGGAAAGGGCAAGGCAAAAGTTTTACTGTCGATTAAAGAGATGTCCAAAATTCAAGAAGGCGATGTACTGGTAACCGATATGACGGATCCGGATTGGGAGCCGATCATGAAAAAAGCATCGGCGATTGTCACTAATCGTGGGGGACGTACCTGTCATGCTGCTATTATTGCGCGCGAGTTAGGAATTCCTGCAGTTGTGGGCTGTGGTAACGCAACAACAAAAATAAAGGATGGACAAGATGTAACGGTATCCTGTGCGGAAGGTGATACGGGTTACGTGTATGAAGGGTTATTAGCTTTTGATGTGGAGGCGATCAACATTGAAAAAATGCCGGAATTGCCGTTAAAAATCATGATGAATCTGGCAAACCCAGAATGTGCCTTTACCTTTCAGTTTATACCGAATGCGGGCGTTGGTTTGGCGCGATTAGAGTTCATTATTAATAACATGATTGCGGTGCATCCAAAAGCATTGATACATTTTAATGAGTTAGATGCTGAACTGAAAGCAAAGATTGGTGAGAAAATTTCGGGTTATAAAAGCCCGATCGACTTTTATGTCGAGAAACTCAAAGAAGGCGTGGGTACCATTGCGGCTGCTTTCTATCCAAAACCGGTGATTGTGCGCACATCGGATTTCAAGTCGAATGAATATGCAAATTTGCTAGGTGGTAAAGATTTTGAACCGCATGAAGAAAACCCGATGATTGGATTTCGTGGTGCGTCGCGTTATGTCGGCGAAGCCTTTCGAGATTGTTTTGAATTAGAATGTCGTGCGTTGCGTGAATTGCGTGATGATATGGGTTTCACCAATATTGAAGTCATGATTCCCTTTGTGCGAACCGTCGAAGAAGGAAAAAATGTGCTAGATATTTTGGCTAAAAATAATTTAAAGCAAGGTCAAAATGGATTGAAGGTGATTATGATGTGTGAGATTCCATCTAATGCCGTGTTGGCCGAAGAGTTTTTGAAACATTTTGATGGCTTTTCCATTGGCTCAAATGATTTAACACAATTAACGTTGGGATTGGATCGCGATTCAAGTTTAGTGGCGAATTTATTTGATGAACGCAATGCAGCGGTGAAATTCTTTTTAGAGCGCACGATCACAACCTGTAATAAGTTAAATAAATATATTGGTATTTGCGGTCAAGGCCCATCCGATTATCCTGAATTTGCCGAATGGTTGCTGGAGCAGGGCATTGGCAGCATGTCATTAAATCCCGATACGGTCGTTAAGACTTGGCTGTATATCGCGAAGCATTATTCTAAGTGAACTTAAGAATGTTGAGTCCATTAGCCGTTCGCGCGGGTTTCCCGCGCAGGCGAAATCAATTAAGGAAACAATCTCGGCCGCTTGCGGCCGAGTTGTTGAAGTTTGGCTCCCGAATTAAAACCTTCGCAAACTTTTGAAATTATTTTGCCAAATCTGATACACAAATCCAAAAAGCGGAATCTAAAATAATGCACCCCGCCACTATTTTTTTGGGGCAAAGGAGGCGGGGTGATGGACTCGCCCGCGCGGAGGAGGGGTCTGGGGAGGAATCCGCGCGGGCTTCGGCTTTTTGTTTTGGCGAAATTTTGGCGGGCTACTTAATCGTTCCTATCTTACTTGGATCAATAACATTTTCCAAAGGAAGAATCTCATAATCCCAAGAATGTCTGCGTTGTCGATCTTTATTTTTCTCAATATATTCCGCAATCGTTTTCTTTAGTAAATCAATATTTTTCACATCAAAAAGTCCTTTAATTTTTTCAAAATATTGAAATGACACCATTCGTTCAAATATTTCAACAGCACTGCCACGAGAATTATATACAGATGTGCGAGGAAACCATGAAAACCTACCACCATGCAATTCAGTTATATAATATAAAACTAAATCCGCTTGTTTAATTTCTTCAAAGCTAATATCTGAGCGTGTGGAATGTGCTTTGATTAAATCCGCAGTCAAACTAACACGGCGCAAATTTAATCTTTTGTTTCTTATTTCATCCAAGACACGAGGATAAGTATCAAAAATTTCAATACCGTTGTGTGTTAGTTCGCTAGAACTTGGATGACGATAGAAATATTGTGAGTTTATGAAATGAGAAACTTCCTTATATTTTTTTAACTTCAAAAGTATTGCGACAAAATTTAGTATAAGTTCATAAGTAAAAAATTTATAATTATCGTAATCAACATCAGTATAAGATTGAACATTTTCTGGGCGACAAGAAAAAGGTACTAGTTTTTCAAAAAAGTTATGAAATTTATCAAGATCAACAACTTCTTGATATTTAAATACTGTAAAAGTAAAATCAATAAAATCGTCTCGCAAAGGGAGCATTTTTTCTATCGTTTCAACTACACGATCATCAAAATCTGTAACTGAACCGCCAGACAAGCGGAAATCTTCCAACGAAGAAATCACTGTGTCTAAATAATCAGCAATCAAGCCGTTGGCACTGCGTCTGTCATTTAAAAGTGCGTTTTTTATCTCGACAACTTTATGTGATGTTTTTAGGGTAATTTGTTCCTCCTCAACAATATAGGCAGGCACCGTTCCAAGCGGAGGTCTTTTTATAAGGGGCTTATCGTATAAATTTCTTATTAATTTTTGATAATTCTCTTCAAATTTTTCATCCGAAGAAAGGTCAATATAAATTCTACTTGCCATATAATGTGGAATACAAGGTTTTCCTGTATCATCGTATTCTCGCACAATAGGAATAAATTTTTCTTGAACAGTATTTTCATAAACCTCTTTTGAGATTAGTTGCGTTTCTGTTCCCACTCCTCCTTTTCTAACATCGGCTTTTGTTTGATAAACACGGTCGCAAACGACAAGTACTTTTTTAATACTTTCATCATTCACCATTTGCTCCATAAAAACATGTTTATCTTGTCCCTCTTTCAAATCCCACTTATCTAAAACCACAACGATTCCGTCTCCAGACAAACGCTCCGCTAAATCTAAAACCCATTGCTCGTGTTGTGGACTCGTCCAGCTGTAAGATATAAAAACTTTTGGTTGTGCGGTACTACCTTTCATAAGATTATTCCAAATCATTTTTCCCAATGTTGCACTTGGAGTAAAGCGTTTGTAAATTTTCTAAAACTGTTTCACCGTCATTTGCTCATGCCTTGATGTGGTCAACATGGAGGATAATACAGCAATTAGAGAAGTAGTGGAAGCCGCTTTTGAATCAGCGGGTTTTTCGCGTTACACCACCCATGCTTTTAGAGATACGCTTGTTCAGCTTTCGTATGAATTATGCAAAACCTCCGAACACCTTAACCCGGATATTTCACGCGATTGCGTAACGAGAACGAGAATAAAGCTATAAATACAAGGCCCGAGGCAAAAAATGACCGGGCGCATATCCGGTGCGATATGTAACCGGTCATTTTTTGTCGAGAACGCAGTAGTTATAGCTTTATTCGCATTCGCAGTAGCAATTGTGTGAAATATGCGGGTTAAAGCCTGGAGCCAAAATATAGGGCACAATAGCCCGCTCACAACGCTTACAAACTATAGGCAAATCCTGGTTGGTAATCAGGGGAAAATCATCAAAAATCTTGGCAAAGATGATGAAGACAAACCAATTACAAAAAGAGAGCTAAAAAAGTTGCTTTTAGATAAAAATGGCGCATAATCTTGCATAAGGTTTTAATTGTACAGAAAGAGAATATCATGCAAATAATAACGGATATACAGCAAATACTCCGGCAGGCGCGGCAAAATGCCTATCGTAGCATTAATAAGACCATGCTGGAGGCTTATTGGCTCGTTGGCAAACGGATAGTAGAAGATGAACAGCAAGGTGAAAACCGAGCGGTTTATGGTAAATCAACCATGAAAACATTATCTGAAGAGCTGCTAAAGGAGTTTGGCAAGGGGTTTTCAGTCGTTAATTTACAAAATATGCGATTGTTTTATTTAGAGTACCCAATTCAGCAGACACTGTCTGTTAAATCGGAAAATAAAATGATACCCGAATCATTTTATTGCCAACAGGCAATTCCTGATTTTCAACTTAGTTGGTCACATTATCAGATGCTAATTAGAATAGCGGATAAAAATGAGCGCGCATTTTATGAGATCGAAGCCGCTAAAAATCAATGGAGCTTGCGTGAGTTGAAAAGACAATTTGATAGCGCACTGTATGTTCGACTGGCATTAAGCAAAGATAAAGAAGGAATTAAAGCTTTATCTACACAAGGGCATATACTAGAAAAGCCACAAGACGCTATCAAGGATCCTTATATTTTGGAGTTTTTAGGATTAAAAGAACATCACCAATATTCAGAAAGCGATTTAGAAAACAAACTTATCGATAAATTAGAATATTTTTTGTTGGAGCTGGGCACTGGTTTTACTTTTGTGGCTCGTCAAACGGTTTGTGCCAGCGGATTTGAGACAAAACATAACAT
>Ga0155284_149_pt3 | contig 15996 bp, 16 predicted proteins | sample RifCSPhighO2_02_FD_106252 | JGI IMG/M metagenome (GOLD analysis project Ga0155284, IMG submission 106252) | Gammaproteobacteria bacterium RIFCSPHIGHO2_02_FULL_42_13 | reverse complement strand
CACTTCCGACTTCCGCGGCGTGCAGCGGACTTTCACCGCCTAGAACTGCGCCATGCCTAGCGCACTTATCCCCCGTATTTCGCTTCGCTCCATACGGGCTACAAATTAATACCTGTAATAATCCGGCTTATACGGCCCGTCGACGGAAACACCAATCGCTTCGGCTTGGAACGGTTTCAGTTTCGTTAATTTCGCGCCAACGTGATCCAAATGTAAACGCGCGACTTTTTCATCCAAATGTTTTGGTAAAACGTAAACTTCATGTTTATATTTATCGGGATGTTGCCACATCTCGATTTGTGCAAGCACTTGGTTCGTAAATGAATTTGACATCACAAAACTCGGGTGTCCGGTTGCACAACCCAAGTTGATTAACCGCCCTTCGGCTAACACGATGATGCGTTTGCCATCGGGGAAAATCACATGATCCACTTGCGGCTTGATGTTCTCCCAGGTGTATTTTCGTAACGATGCAATATCAATCTCTGAATCAAAATGACCAATGTTACAAACAATGGCCTGGTTCTTCATTTGCTTCATATGATCTTCTGTAATCACCGTCTCATTACCGGTCGCTGTCACAAAGATATCGCCATATTTACAGGCATCATCCATGTCAACTACTCTGTACCCTTCCATCGCCGCTTGTAATGCACAAATCGGATCGATTTCAGTGACGCAAATGTTTGCCCCAAATCCTTTGAAGGATTGCACACAACCTTTTCCGACATCACCATAACCTAAGACAACGCAAACTTTACCCGCAATCATGACATCTGTCGCACGTTTAATACCATCCACTAAAGATTCTCGAGAACCGTATAAATTATCAAACTTAGATTTTGTCACAGAATCATTCACGTTAAAGGCGGTCGTCAACAACGTGCCTTTTTTCATCATGTCATACAAACGATGCACGCCCGTTGTAGTTTCTTCCGAAATACCCTTGATATCTTTTAACAACTCGGGATGTTTCTGATGCAACACTAACGTTAAATCGCCGCCATCATCTAAGATCATGTTGGGACGCCAACCATTGAGACCAAAAATAGTTTGTTCGACGCACCACCAATATTCTTCTTCAGTCTCGCCCTTCCAAGCAAACACCGGCACGCCTGAAGCCGCAATCGCTGCGGCTGCATGATCTTGTGTTGAAAATATATTACAAGAAGACCAACGCACATCTGCTCCAAGCGCCACTAATGTTTCAATTAAAATGGCTGTTTGAATCGTCATGTGCAAAGAACCCGCCAAACGAACGCCTGCTAATGGTTTTTGTCCTTTGTATTCTTCTCGCAATGACATTAACCCCGGCATTTCAGTCCGAGCAATTGCCATTTCTTTGCGACCCCATTCGGCTAAGTTAATGTCTGCTATTTTAAAATCAGGTTTTAAGTTTTTTACAGGTTCTACGCGCATGATTTCTCCCATTATGCTACAGTTGCAATGCGTTCTTTAATCGCCGAAGCCAATGCCTCAGCTTTATCCGTCTTTTCCCAAGTAAATGTTGGTTCTGTTCGACCAAAATGACCGTACGATGCGGTTGTTTTATAAATCGGTCGTAACAAATCTAACATGTCGATGATGCCGCGAGGACGTAAATCAAAATGTTCGCGCACAAGTACCACTAATTTATCGTGACTGATTTTACCGGTACCAAATGTTTCAATCGTAATGGATGTCGGTTCTGCAACGCCAATCGCATAAGAGATCTGAATCTCGCAACGATCTGCAAGACCAGCGGCCACAATATTCTTTGCGATATAACGTGCTGCATAAGCCGCCGAACGATCGACCTTTGAAGGATCTTTGCCGGAAAACGCACCGCCACCATGACGCGCCATGCCACCGTAAGTATCCACAATAATTTTTCGTCCTGTTAATCCACAATCACCCAATGGACCTCCAATCACGAATCGGCCGGTTGGGTTAATATAGTATTTTGTATTTTTGTTTAGCCATTTAGCTGGCAAAATCGGTTTAATAATTTCTTCCATCACCGCTTCATGAATGGTTTTATTGTCAACATCGGGACTGTGCTGTGTAGATAAAACAACCGTCTCTATGCTGGCGGGCTTATTATCAACATAACGAAATGTTATTTGACTCTTTGCATCGGGTCGCAACCACGATAACTTTCCTGACTTACGTATTGCAGCTTGTCGTTTAACTAGCTTATGCGCATAATGAATCGGAGCCGGCATGAGCACATCTGTTTCATTCGAGGCATAACCAAACATTAATCCTTGATCCCCTGCCCCTTGCTCATGCGTATCCGTTTGATTTACGCCCTGCGCAATATCAGGTGATTGCTTACCAATGGCCGATAATACGGCACATGATTCCCAATCAAAGCCCATATCCGAATGGTTATAGCCAATATCGCGGATCGTCTCGCGCGTCAACTGCTCAATATCTACCCAAGCATTAGTCGTAATCTCACCGCCCACTAATACCATGCCGGTTTTAATGCAGCACTCGCAAGCCACATGGCTCTTAGGATCCTGTGCTAATGTAGCATCTAATACAGCATCCGATATTTGATCTGCAATTTTATCGGGATGTCCTTCAGACACAGATTCAGATGTAAAAAGATAATTATTGCTCATATTACGTCCCTTAGTAGTGAAAAGAAGGACTTAATCATAACAATTCTGTTGAAACTATCCAGAAAAATTCACAAAAAACATTCTGATTAGCTCCTGACTAGCTCTGAGCTGCTATAAGACAGGCTGTGACTGGATTACAGCAGCTCAGAGCTGCAATACGATTTGATTTTGCCAAAACCTGATAGTTTGGTAAAATGGTTTCTTTTAAATATACAGGAAGCCGCCCCTCATGAAGTCGCTATTAAAAAATCTAGTAACTTTAATCTTCTGCTCGACAATTTCAATCTACGCTGCGCCACCCTTTTCAAAAGTGGTGATATTTGGCGATAGCTTATCTGATATTGGGAACAATCATTTTAACATTCAAGGCCAAGCGCCCGAAACAAATTTTATGCCCGATGGACACGGCGGCTATAAACCTGGCGAAGTGTGGGTTATTCCTTTTGTAAAAGATTTACAACAAGCAGGATTATTAACCGCCGATGCAACTCAAATTTTTCCGTCAAGATGTCTCACTGATGATCAAAATGGCCAGGATTGTCCCGACTTTGATATTACCACATCACACAGTTTAGACTTTGCTTACAGCGGTGATCCAAGCGGTGGTTACATTATTCAAAATGGACATTACGTTAATCAATTACACATGCTCGCGGGACATTTCTCTAATCTGATTTGCGTAAATCCCGACAGTGATCTTGCCCCATCCGCACCTTGGACTGCAAATACTTTATGTGGTGTAAAAAACAGGGTAACCGATTTTGTTACACATACAAATCCATTTCAATTTGTTGATCCTAATGCATTATATGTGATTTGGGTTGGCCCTAATGATATTAATCAAAACTTAGGTCCCTCACTACAAGCACATATTCAAAATGGTGATGTCATTGATCCCAACGCAGATAATCCAGTCGCAACGAGAACCGTTCAAGCCGCCGTTATGAATATCACCTCTTCTATTTCAGCATTAATTCTAAATGGCGCGCGCTATTTTGTCGTATATAATTTACCAAACCTTGGGTTTACGCAACAAGGTTATGGTTTAAATTACCTATATAACAATGATCCGCGTCATGCAAGTGATCCGAAAGATGCTATTAAACAACTCTTTACCAATCTGACCAATGGATTCAATATCGCACTTAGCACATCATTAGACAATCTACAATCTTATCATTCTGGCGTAACGATTATTCAACCCGACATCAATACGCTTTTTAATCAATTGCGCGACGGCGAAATCGCAGCTTTTCCCACTTCATCTGCAACCCTTATTAACAAAGAACCGGTGCTACAATGGTATGGCACTTGTTGTCCAAGCAACGGAAGCGAATTTGATTATAATCCGGCGCAATGTAAAACAACGGCAGAAAATCCACTGTGTTCTGGTGCAGAACCAAAATTACCTGCGGCACAAGGTGGTGGACATTACCTGTTCTTTAATGCCATTCACCCAACGACTTGCGCACATAAATACATTGCGGCATTTGCATCGGCTGCCGTTGAAAAAATATTTTCGACCGACCCACAGCCATTTGATCCGAGTATAAATTTGTGTGAGTAAAACTGGGAATCACAATCAACATGGTGAGAATTAGATAAACGTCCAATTTAACTGCAACCCAAACAAATTCGCATAGTTATTATCATAGTAACCGCTTAGCGTTGTGCTATTGGGTTCGCTTTGATAGATATTCCCGTTTTTAATATAAATGTATGAATAACCGACATCAACAGCCAGTTGTTTCATCGGCTTATACTGCAACCCTAACGACCACCAAATGCGATCCGCATCCGGTAAGCGTACGGTGCGCCAATGATTATTTGTGGGCGAATTATCATATGCCGTGCCAAACCGAAACAACCAACGATCATTCAAACGATAATTCGCGCCCAATGCATATCGCAACGTATTATGAAAATTCTCTTTGATCGTAACGGGTGGCGCATTGGAATGAAAACGCAATGTTAAATCTTGAAATCGACTCCAACGCGTATAACTCACTGAGCTCATCGCCGCCCACTCGCGATTAAAATCATGCACCAAACTCAACACCGCATAGGCGGGCAATGACATATTGGCATCGATGTTCGAATTTCGTAACCCTTGCGCTTCTAGCGTATCCTCGTCACCTGAACTCGTATTATAATACGTCACCTTGCTTTTACCTTCTAAACGATAATGCACCGGTGATCGAAATAAGAAACCCATGCGCGTCTTTTGTGTGATTTGATATAAAAGACCAAGATGGTAACCAACGCCCCAATCATCCGCGGTATTTTTAATGGTGGCATCCATGTTTCTTGAGGTGCCCGGCGTTAATGGATCTAATAATCCACCCACGTCAACTTGTTGATCTAAATTCGCCTTCAAATACTGCACATCAAAACCTGCGCCAATTGACAGCGGCTCAATGATTTTCCACGCCAAACTCGGCCCAATGTTTAATGTCATCAATTTAGATCGCGTCGCAAAATAACGTGCGGCATTATCTTTATCATAATCGGTCGACAAACCAAACGGCACCGTCAGACCAAAACCAAAAAACAGGCGATCGGTAATCGGTGTCGCATAATGAAACGCCGGCAATGGATTTAACCCTAACGGCTCATCTTTCACACTTGCCGCAGTATTTAAAATGTTATTGCCCTGCGACGTTGCTCCCGTTGCGGTAAAATCTGAAGAGGCATCAACCAACACTGTCGACACCGCCACTTCCGGATGTTTAATTCGCGTGAGTCCCGCTGGATTCGAAAATTCCGTGCTCGCATCATCGGCAGTCGCCGCAATACCAGAATACGCATCGCCCAAATCAGATGCGTTTTGTTCAAACGATTGAAACGCCGATGCAAATGCCGCAGAAGAGCTTAAGGCGAAGCTTAAGATGACTGATAGAGGTAATATTTTTCTATTATTCATTGAGAAAATCTCATCTTTTATAGTAGTCGTTCCTGACAAAAAATTAAATTAACGTCACAATCAACAACGCCACAATGTTAACAATTTTAATTAATGGGTTAATCGCAGGTCCCGCTGTATCTTTGTACGGATCGCCAACGGTATCACCCGTAATCGATGCCATATGTGCATCAGAACCCTTTTTCAAGTAATCGTCTTCAATCAATTTCTTCGCATTATCCCAAGCACCGCCACCGGTCGTCATTGAAATCGCAACAAATAAACCTGTCACAATCGTTCCAATTAACATACCACCCAATGCTTTTGCCCCTAACAACCAACCGACCAACACTGGCGCCAAAATCGGCAACAGTGCAGGAATTATCATTTCTTTAATCGCAGAACGCGTTAACAAATCAACGGTTCTGGAATAATCAGGCTTGGCTGTTCCTTCCATGATACCTTTAATAGTTTTGAACTGATAACGCACTTCTTCCACCACACTCGTGGCCGCGCGCCCCACCGCTTCAATCGCCATGGCACCAAACAGATAAGGCAACAGACCGCCGATAAACAATCCGATAATCACTATGTAATCTGATAGATCAAATGCAACCGTTATGTGGTGAAACACGTCTAATGCATGCGTATAATCTGCAAATAAGACTAACGATGCCAAGCCGGCGGACGCAATCGCATAACCTTTGGTAATCGCTTTAGTGGTATTACCCATCGCATCTAATGGATCCGTAATTTCACGCACTTCTTTAGGCATTTTCGCCATTTCAGCAATACCGCCCGCATTATCCGTAATCGGACCGAACGCATCTAAAGCAACGACAATACCCGTCATGGATAACATCGCCGTTGCGGCAATCGCAATACCGTATAAACCTGCAAAATGGAATGCTAACAAAATACTGGCACACACCGCCAACACCGGCCATGCCGTTGATTTCATCGAAATCGCGAGTCCTGCAATAATATTGGTTGCATGCCCCGAATGCGAAGCAGCAGCCACATGTTTGACCGGTTTATATTTTGTCGACGTATAGTATTCGGTAATCACTACCATAAAGGCGGTTAGCAACAACCCAATTAATGAGGCAAAATAAAGATTGAGTACGGTAAACTGAGGGTTCGATGCGACCACACCCGACATCATCCATTGGGTTAATGGATAAAAACAAATTGTCGCTAATATTTCAGCAATAACAAACCCACGATACAACGCTTGTGAGATATGTTTTGGCGATTTAACATAAGTAAAAAACGAGCCCACAACCGATGCAATGATCGAAAAGCCACCTAAGACCAACGGATATAAGATTGCATTAACCGTGTTTAGGCTAAATGTTAACGCACCTAAAATCATGGTTGCAACAACCGTCACCGCATAGGTTTCAAACAAATCTGCGGCCATACCGGCACAGTCACCGACGTTATCACCGACGTTATCTGCAATAACGGCTGGATTGCGAGGATCATCTTCCGGAATACCCGCTTCGATTTTACCAACTAAATCCGCACCGACATCGGCACCTTTAGTGAAAATACCGCCACCTAATCGAGCAAAAATTGAAATCAATGAACCACCAAATGCCAATCCAATTAAGGGATGCAATACATCCGTTAATGATTGCGCCACATGAAAATGCATCAAGAAAGCGTAATATCCCGCCGTGCCTAACAACGCGAGACCCACCACCAAAAGACCGGTTACGGTACCACCGCGAAACGCGACTTTTAATGCCGCATTCATTCCCGTCATGCCCGCTTGCGCAGTTCGGATGTTAGCGCGCACTGAAACGTTCATACCGATATAGCCAGCCAAACCTGATAAAATGGCACCCACCGCAAACGCACCAGCCGTATACCAACCTAAGGCAGGAATAAAACCTAAAATCAAAAAGATCAGAATGCCGACCATACCGATCGTCATATATTGTCGATTAAGATAAGCAGAAGCGCCCTGTTGAATAGCATCCGCAATTTCGCGCATCTTGTCATTACCCGTCGGTTGACGCAGCACCCATACAATTAATCCAAACCCCCAAATGATTGCGAGTAGCCCACAAAGCAATGCAAAAACTAACCCAGCTGGCATGTGATTCTCCCAATACAATAATAGATATAAAAACCAGCGTATCCTAACTGATTTGGGAGGTTTTTTGAACTAAAAAATTAAACACAAATATTAGAAATAAAAATCTCTTTATAAAGAATAAGTTACTGCTGTTTCTTAAAGTTTTTCTGAAGAAATATTCGCGGTATATTTTGGAGTTTCGATAATGAGATCTGAGTCACCTACGATGGTTTGGCAGGATAATCGAGAATCAATGTCTCCGCCCCAAACAGCACCCAACGTATCATTTTCATGATCGGATGGCTCTTCTAGACCTTGCGCCCCTTCTCGCACATACACATGGCAATCACCACACACGCCTTGCATTTCACACGCATGCGGCACTTGAATGCCTTGTTGTAACAAACACGCCAGTAAATGTTCGCCGGGTTTAACGTCAAACTCTGCACCATTGGGGCAGTAAGTGGAATGTGGTAAGACGGTTATTTTGGGCATCGGGTGTGTCTTCTTAATTATAACTTACTCTCGTAATCATCAATCGCTTTCAAAATCGCTTCTTCTGCTAATACAGAACAATGAATTTTAACCATTGGTAATTCTAAATAATTTGCAATTTCGACATTCTTAATTGCTTTCGCTTCTTCTAACGTTTTTCCCTTCAGCCATTCCGTTGCAACCGAACTCGATGCAACCGATGCGCCACAACCATAGGTTTTAAATTTAGCATCTTCAATCACACCATCTTTGACTTTAATTTGTAAACGCATCACATCACCACACGCAGGTGATCCCACCATGCCTGTTCCAACTGATGGATCCTGTTCACTTAACGTCCCGATATTTTGTGGATTTTCATAATGTTCTAATAATTGTTTACTATAATCTAACATCACGCATCCCCCCAATGAATTGAATCAATATCGATGCCCTTTTGGTACATTTCCCAAAGCGGCGACATCGCTCGTAATTTTTCAACCTTTTCAACGATCAACTTAATCGTATAATCAATTTCTTCTTGCGTCGTAAAACGACCTAACGAAAAACGAATCGAACTATGCGCTAATTCATCGTTTAGACCCAATGCTTTTAGCACATACGACGGCTCTAAGCTCGCCGACGTGCAGGCTGAGCCCGATGAAACGGCAATATCTTTGACCGCCAACATCAACGATTCGCCTTCAATATAATTAAAACTCACGTTCAATATATTCGACACGCTCTGCTCTAAATCCGTATTCAACTCAACCGCTTCAACATCTTCAATGCCATGCCATAAACGATCACGCAACATACGAATATGTGACATGTCATTTGACATTTCTTCTTTGGCTAAGCGAAACGCTTCTCCCATACCAACGAGTTGATGTGTCGGCAATGTTCCGGAACGCAATCCATGTTCATGTCCACCACCATGCATCTGCGGTTCTAATCGTGCACGCGGTCGATTACGCACAAACAATGCACCTACCCCTTTTGGTCCATAAACTTTATGCGCACACAGCGACATCAAATCAACTTTTAACGTTTGCAAATCGATCGGCAATTTACCCGCCGCTTGTGCAGCATCCACATGAAAAATAATACCACGTTCGCGTAACATTTCGCCCATCGCGGCAATATCCTGAATCACACCAATCTCATTGTTCACATAAATCATCGAGACTAAAATCGTTTCAGGACGAATCGCTGCACACAGCTTTGCCAAATCAATCACCCCATTTGATTCCGGCTTTAGATACGTCACTTCAAACCCTTGGCGTTCTAATTCACGACAAGTATCTAACACCGCTTTATGCTCTATTTGCGAGGTAATAATGTGATTACCTTTGCGGCGATAAAAACTTGCCGCACCTTTTAAGGCCAAATTATCCGCTTCTGTTGCACCTGACGTCCAAATGATTTCACGCGCATCCGCATTGATTAAGTCCGCCACTTGTTTGCGCGCAAGCTCAATCATTTCTCTCGCTTTCCAGCCAAAACTATGGGTATGCGAGGCGGGATTTCCAAAAATCCCGTCAAGCGTTAAACATTGCGCCATTTTTTTGGCGACACGAGGATCCACTGGCGTAGTCGCCGCATAATCTAAATAAATGGGTAACTGCATATTACAAATATTCTCGATGTTGTTCCATTAATTGCGCCAAAGTAACGTGATTTAAAAACTCATGCATCACATCACTTAAATCACTCCATAATTGCTGCGTTAAACAACTCGTTTGTCTATCACAATCGCACGTAATCATTTTGCCTGTGTTACAATCTATTTTCCCTTCGAGTAAAGATTTTTCATCAATCGCATCGATGATATGCGTTACTGCAATATCCTCGAGGTCACCATTAATAACATAACCCCCACCCGGTCCACGTACACTTTTTACTAACCGTTCTCGTCGCAATTTCGCAAAGATTTGTTCTAAGTAAGATTGTGAAATTCCTTGACGTTGCGATATATCCGTTAAAGAAACAGGGCGATTCTGTTGATGCATGGCAACATCCAACATAGCGGTCACCGCATATCTCCTTCTGGTTGTTAATCGCATAGATAATACCTCCGAAAAAAATTATTGCTATATTATGCTTATTATTAGGACAGAGGATAGTATATCCGACCAAAATAGTCAAGTATTATCTCACGAGGTTTTGAATCGCGGCCACCATGCCTCTGAGCAGATTTAAATCATCTTTGTCGACACGCGCACGAGAAAATAATCTACGCAATCGCGCCATCATTGTGCGTGGGCTTTTTGGGTTCAAAAATTTTGCTGCAATCATGGTCGATTCAATATGTTGATACAACCCTTCCAACTCATCTATCGTCGCAAGATTTATTTTTTGTGTCGGCAACATTGGTTCATTCAATAAAGATAAAAACGCCATGCGAATTTCGTAACAAATCACCTGCACAGCAGCTGCTAAGTTTAATGAACTAAACCCGGTAACCGACGGAATAAAAACATGAAAATGGCATTTTTGCAATGTTGGATTATCCAACCCTGAATGTTCCGTTCCGAAAAGAATGGCAATCTCAACATCATCCGGCTCTGCCATAACTTTAGCTGCCATTTGACGCGGATCCAGCATCGGCTGTGGAAACACGCGTTGCCGCGCACTGGTGCCAATCACAAGACCACAGCCAATTAGTGCTTCATCAACCGTCTCAGTTACAATTGCATTATCCAAGATTTCATCCGCGCGAGAACAGCGATAGTACGCTTGCTTATGAGGAAAAAACTCAGGTTTTACAAGATATAATCTTTCTAACCCCATGTTTTTTAATGCCCTTGCTGCGGCACCTATGTTTCCGGGATGAGAGGGTTCAACTAAAATGATACGAATTTTGTTTAACATCATTTCCAAGATCAACTATACTTTGTATATGAATTATTTTAGGGAGAATACCATGCTGAAGTCATTGATGGCAATTGTTGTACTTATTTTAATCCCTGTCATATGTTTTTCAGAAGCGATACTCTGCCCCGAAACATCTACGGCAACAAGCTCCGATCCTATTGGACCACCACTCCCACCACCATCCCTCAATTTACAACATGTCGTTGCCACGGCAAAAAAACAAGGCGGACGATTCACGGTAGAGTGTGTTTACTATAATCCCAAACAATCAAAGTTTTACTATACCACAAGAATCATCACCTCTAAATTGGCCACTGCACCAACAGGACCTAACTGGAGCCAATGTGGAACAAATTGTATACGTACCGATTGTTACAGCACAAAGCCAGAAGACTGCGGCATCGACTCAAGCAATATTTTGCCCGATTAGACATAGAAATTTGAAAAACTGTGGTATAATTAAAACTAAGCAAAAGAAGGATTATGTTTATGTTAAAAAAATCGTTATTCATCTCTCTCTGCTTTAGTTTTATTTTATTTTTATTCCCCACCGTGAGCGTAGCTAAAGTAATCGATCAATGCCCAAACTTAAGCAACTCAAAAAACACCAAAGACTGGATCGTTATCGGTCAAGTCACAGGGCATGATGTGTTTAATGACGCGGTCATTGCGACGGATAACCTCGCCGGCTGTGTTTATGATAGCAATCTCTTAGTCCTATCAAAAAACACCTATCCCAACACCATTCGCCCGGTCAATCCTGATCTATGGTCTGGCGGCGGCAGCGGGATCTCTTGCTCAAAATCCATTGAAGATTGCCAAATAACTTATTAACCCCCTGATCAGGTCCTCCCGCTAAAATTGATATGATGTAATATCAATTTTAGCGGGAGGACCTGAGGCGATGAAAGGCGTAAATCACTCGAAAAACGAGCATCAGAGATTGGGGATGGCCACTATCCATCACCACCCACCCATAGCGCAAGCTTGACTCGAGGACCCAAAGGCTCGTAGAATGGCTGCACATTCTATTAGGATTAAACTGTGTCGCTACACCCTTTCGTCAATACCGCTGTCACGGCTGCTCGCAAGGCAGGCACGATTATCATGCAGGCGCTGGATCGCCCTGATAAGATCAATATCTCTAAAAAAAGCGATAAAGACTTCGTCACCAATATCGATAACGCCGCCGAAAGAGCAATTATTGAAATATTACATATCGCCTATCCGACCCATGGTTTTTTATGCGAAGAAAGCGGCCAGGAAGGTGACAACAATTATCAATGGATTATCGATCCCATCGATGGCACGACTAATTTTATTCATGGTTTTCCGCATTTTTGTATTTCAATCGCATTAAAACATAACGATCAAATTGAACAAGCCGTTATTTACGATCCGCTTAAAGAAGATTTATTTACAGCCACACGCGGACAGGGCGCACTAAAAAATAATCACCGCATGCGTGTTGCAGAATGCCGACATTTAAATGAGTCATTAATAGCAACCGGATTTCCATTTCGACGCAACATCGATTCTGATCCCTATTATAAGACATTACAAAACGTTGCATTACATTGTGTTGACATTCGGCGCGCAGGTTCCGCCGCACTCGATTTAGCCTATGTTGCATCGGGACAACTCGATGGATTTTTTGAACTCGCATTATATCCGTGGGACATCGCCGCTGGTATTTTATTAATTAAAGAAGCGGGCGGTTTAGTAACAGATATTGATGGCAGTGAAAATTATCTGAAATCCGGGAATATTGCGACAGCAAACCCCAAAATCATGCGCGAATTATTGCCGCTCTTAAAACCACTTGCCGAAACGCTCAAATTGCATTAGGATGAGCGGATCTAATAGACCTCTCATAGGAGCAATACAATGGATATTCAAACCCTCACCTCTACCATTAAAGATATCGCCATTCCTGGCAAAGGGATTTTAGCCGCTGATGAAAGCAACGGCACCATCGCAAAGCGTTTTGATACGATCCATGTCGAACCCACGGAAGAAAATCGTCGCGCCTATCGTGATTTATTATTTTCCGCTCCCCATTTAAACAATTATATTTCGGGCGTCATTTTATTTGAAGAAACACTCTATCAACATACCGTAAATGGCACTCCATTCCCGACACTTTTGTCACAAAATGGTATCGTCCCCGGCATTAAAGTTGACCAAGGATTAGTCTCCTTAAAAAATTCGCCCGATGAAAAAATCACACAAGGGTTAGATGACTTAGCCAAACGTTTAGCGGAATACAAAAAAGCGGGGGCACGTTTTGCAAAATGGCGTGCCGTATATCAAATTTCTGATAGGTTGCCATCGCAAAGCGCGGTTGATGCGAACGCTGATGTATTAGCGCGTTATGCTGCAATATGTCAAGAAGTCGGCATCGTACCCATCGTTGAACCGGAAGTCTTAATGGATGGCAATCATTCTATCGATCGTTGTTTTAGCGTCACCAAGAGCGTTCAACTCGCCGTGTTTAAGGCGCTTGCAGAACATAATGTCAAGTTAGAACTCATGATTTTAAAACCCAATATGGTGATTTCGGGTACCCACGCAAATCCACAAGCGCCTATCGAAGAAGTGGCAAAAAAAACCATTGAATTATTTCGTGAAACCGTACCGGCAACCATACCAACGATTAATTTCTTATCCGGTGGACAAAGCGATGAGCTCGCTACCGCACATTTAAATGCGATGAATAAAATTGGCCATTTACCCTGGAATTTAAGTTTTTCATATGGCCGCGCATTACAGGCTCCCGCATTGAGAGTATGGCAAGGTAAAATGGAAAATGTTAAGCTTGCACAAGAAGCTTTACTAAAACGCGCCAAATTAAACGGTTTCGCTTCGGAAGGAAAATATAAAAATAACATGGAGTAAACGTAACTATTCATCGCAAAAGCACCAAAATATGGACGTTCCTTGTTTGTGCCGAGTAGTTACGAATAACCTTTCTCAAATAATAAAAGGAAATATATTATGCCCGGCCCAACATTTGAATCTGATATGTTCGACTCCGCACCTAGTCCGGAAGTAGAAAAAGCCATTCAACAAGGCAAGCAATTATATGCGCAACTAAAATGGTACATAATCAAAAGCGGAAAAACTGGTGACGCGTTCAATGCATTGATCTTCGATATTTTACAACAACTCGAAGCCTATACTGCTTCGCATGATGGCTCCTCATTCGTCACCACTTGTAGCACTGCCAGATCTGAATTTGGCGAACTGCAAGAATACCATGCATTATATTGCCGTTACGTTTTAACCGAAGAAAAGCAAAGAAGATTTCTTACACCAGAAGAATGCGACCTGATCAACCCTATACTAGAACAGCTAGGGCTGATCACCCCCGCACCGAAAGCACCCACTTTCGCTCATCCTTAAAATGCGAGTTCCGGATAGGAGCAACGTAGCCTGGGTGGAACGAGCAAAGCGAGTGCGTAGGTTGGGCCGTAAGGCCCAACCTACATTTTATTTAGCCCAACCTACCGTGCTGGGTTTCGCTTCGCTTCACCCAGGCTACACTTGCTTATCGTCCAAAAGATTTTGGTGCGGCTGGTCCCGCGCCTTGATCAGGGGAGACAGACTCAGATTTCAAAACACGATCAAATCGCCGTTGAATTTTTCCAGTACGAGAATCTCGCAATATTTCAATTGGATCTTGCCCTACACTCAGTCTATAGTAGCTCGGATCTAAATTGCCATAGCGATCGAGCACAATAAATGTTGTTGATCCCTTTTTATCAAAATCCACTTGATTCACTGGATAAAAATGTCCCGCGGCACCCCCTGCAGATTCAATATGTGCATATTGCCACCCAGGACTATTATACTGATCAATAGGCGTACCGAGATTCACAATAAAAGTAGGCCTGCCCTGCAACACAATATTATTTTCATAAGCCCAATGCAAAAAACGTCGCATACTATTATCAATAATAATATTCAATCCCGCAAGATACACAGACCCTCTTGTAACACTGGAATGAAATCGTGTTTTACCTCCCCGCCCGCCGACGGCCATATGTTGTTCCATATGCGTGTCATTCTGATCTGCTCTAAACTGACGGGTTCCTTGCTGATATAATATCTTTTCATTATAAGATCCGACTAACGCTTTCAATAACCTTTCCTTTCGTCGAGGGGACGTTTCATCTGTGAGCGTAACTCTGCCAGGCCTTTTTTCTGCTACAAACTCTTGCATAAATGCATCGATATTTTCTCGTTCCAATGGTACCACCGTTAATGTTTGCAAAGCATGCTGAACCAACAAACCAGCATGCCGACGCCGTACCCAATCCCTCACTAACGATAATCGCTCGACCGGCTCTTCAACATGTTGAAATGATGAATCACCCTTAAACTCTACTCGTACTATTCGATCGCCTTCTGTCGATCGACATTCCGTGAAAAGAACAGGACATGCGGCTGCGACATCCAACTCCAACTTCCAATGTCCTAATGGCCGAGCAGGTCGACGCCGTTCCTCATCTCTTGGTATTTCATAAGCCAATCCTATTACATGATCATATAAATGAGGATTTCTGACCGGATGCATCTCAACTGGGTCTGTAACATCGCGTGTTAAATTTTGTTGGATCTTTTGCACGGCCGCATCAAATGCGAGCTGCGGCCAATATACACGCTCAACTTCAGGAACATGCGGTAATACTTGTCCTGCTGCGCTTTCATCCTCTCCTGCCGCAACACTTAAGACTGGTCGTCTTACCTCCCTCCGCCGGCGGGGAGGAAAAAAAGCAGCACCGCCCCCAGCTGACATGGCTATATCAACAATATCATCACCCACTGCATCTGGTTCGCCTTCTGTTGCATCACCCCTGGCAGCAGCATCCATGATACCTAATCTGTTTATTTTAGGCGTTACACCTGTTCCCATCAGCAGCGCTCTCACTCTTTCGGGAGATGTAGTTTTTTTTGCTGCAGAACCACCGACCTCACCTTCAGCCCTTCTTTTAGGGGTACCACCCGCACCAGCCCCCTTATCTTTCTCTGCATCTGAAAAATCA
>Ga0155284_111_pt1 | contig 16196 bp, 14 predicted proteins | sample RifCSPhighO2_02_FD_106252 | JGI IMG/M metagenome (GOLD analysis project Ga0155284, IMG submission 106252) | Gammaproteobacteria bacterium RIFCSPHIGHO2_02_FULL_42_13 | reverse complement strand
TTAGTAATTGATCATAAAACAATTTTTCAGTCGACCAGCAATTTGAGACACAATCGTTGAATATTTTTTAATATTTTATTTAAATCCGCTTCAGAGATCAGTGAATAATCCTCATCCGTTTTTATAAACGGATAACGAGCTGTAATTGTGTTGACCGTATGAAGAAAGTGATAGATACTTTTTTTATGATGCGCTGGAACATGCGTAATATCCGTGCCAGAGAAGGCTTTTAAGGATTCGGTGACTTTTTTCGGCAAGGGCAAGTCAGCGCCTAACAAGCGGGTGATCGTGTTAACTCTTTGCTGTATTCCATTCATTTTATATTCCAAGGCAGTAGCGTTTCATCTTCATCGTTCATAAGCGCCGCACCAACCCGCATACTATCATTTTTCTTGCGGATAATTTATTCTTGAGGAGGGGAGGCTTTTAAATTCCACGGAAGTAATTTTTCATAATCCTCTGCCGTTTGGCAATGCGGGATTGCTTTTAAAATATGCACATAATAATGATAGGGATCGAATCCATGTGTCTTGGCACTTTGTATCAAACTAAAGTGCATGCACAATGCATCGGCCCCATCTTGGGAGGTCGCAAAAAGGAAATTTTTACGTGCAATGACAAAGGGTTTGATTTTTCGTTCCGTGCCATTGTTATCAAACTCCAAGCGTCCATCGTCTAAATATCGAATCAGTCCACTCCAATGATTCAGACAATATTGAATGGCTTTGCCCAGGGGGGATTGAGGCAATACCTTTGGCATGGAGGCTTGCAACCAGCCATAAAATTCATCCAAAAGCGGCTTGCTCTTTTCTCTTCTCAGCACATAGCGCTGTTCGGTGCTCAAATGCTCTTTTTTTGCCTGACGTTCAATTTGATAAAGCTGATAGTAGTATCGCATCGCGTCGTTGGCCAATCCCTTGCGTTCCGCCGCCTTCGTTATCGCCTCGAATTTCCTCCGCGCATGGGCATTGCAGTTCACCTCATGAATGCCTTCCCGTTCAAACAGCGTGTCAAAAAACGGATCGGCATCGACTTCGATATAGCCTTTAAATCCTTCAAACCAATTCACAGCATATATCTTATGCTCACGCTCATTATAATCATACAGCACGCACTCTTTTCCGGGTTGCCCTCCGCGCATACAATACACGTAAGATTTCGTTTGGGCAGATCGATCCGGCTCTCGTAAGACTTGAAGCATCGTCGCATCACAGCTGGCAACATCATAAGCAATAATTTCGTCTTTCATCAAATTGTATAAGGGTTGTAACTTTGATACCAGCGCGATTAACCATCTTGCCATTGTTTCCCGAGAGAGATCAATTTGATACCGGTCGTGTAATTGCTGTTCAAGATGATAGAGGGGTTGTCTATCGTCCATCTTGCTCACAATCAAGAAGGAAAGAAACTCTTCGGTCACTTTCGCCTTAGGTAAAATATGTAATGGCGCAGGGGCTGTGATCATCGAGTGCTCGCAGCCGTGCGTGCAGGCGACCACTTCTCGCCTCTGTTCCAACAGTTCATGGACAGCCGGCTGATAATGAGCCAGTATCTTCTTTTCATATCGGATCACTTGTTTATGTTCGCCACAGGTGCACACCTTATCCACATCACTCACCGGAATAATTTCAATTCGTATGGGGAGGTTTAAGTCCGCCAGACTTCTTTTCTTTTTACGTCGATGGGCAGTGATCTCGATCGTTTCGGGCTCTTCTGCTTGTTTTAATGCGGCGGCGTTGGGATCCTGCGCAAAGAAATCGCGCTGAGGATTCGTCACATCGATAAACTTTTCAGATCGAGATCCAAAACGATGGCGTAATAATTCGTTGACTTGTTGCTGGAGCCTATCATACGCGTCCACATATTGCTCTAATCGGGATTGGAGCAATTGGTTTTCTTGCAACATCGCATCCTTTTCTTGCACAAGAATGGGATAGTGTTTCAGCCATTCTGCTTGGGTTGTCTCATCGATTGCGCTATTCAACATAGATTGAATAATACTATAAATATAGCTTTAAATCACCTTTTATTTTCTTTTTTTCTTGTTTTTTTTCTTCTTTTTGAATTTAAATCCACGGCTTTTAGGAAGTCTTTTTATAACCCTATTAATAAAATTCACTCGCGTCAACCGCGGGCAATGCCGTGAGTCGGGTAAAATCCAATCCGGTCAATAACCAACCCAGTTGCTCGCGACTCAATTCCATGACCTCCTCTCGCCGAGAGGGAAAATGCAATTTCCCTTTTTCAATCCTTTTGTAACATAACCAGAATCCATTGCGATCATACCAGAGCAATTTGATTTTATTCGCGCTTCGATTGCGAAATACAAAGAGTTGCCCTCCCGTCGGCTTCATATCGAGATGATCCGCAATAAACATAACCAACCCATCAATTTGACGCCGAAAATCAACGGGCGTTGGATAAAACCAAATCGGCAGATTAAAATTAAACATACTTCATCTTTCCTGAAGACGAAACCTTATCTCTGATGGAGCAAATGCAGCAAGGCCGTCATCTCATAAACCTCTATGTTGTAACCCTTCGCGTGTTGGATTCGCGCTAAAACCCTGCCGGAGTCTTGCGGGACGATCTTCACGGGTAATAAGGTGGGCGCTGGCTTTTGTGCCTTCTTCTTTTTTAATCTGTCTACCCAATATAAAAATCGACTATAGTTTAATGCATGCGCTCTCGCGTAAGCCGCTTTTGATTGCGTCGATTGCTCGCAGACCGTGATATGTTTTTTCCAGAATGCTTCTGTCTCTTGCGGATAGGTATGGCTTGTCATGGTTGCCTCTCTTGTTGGTTATAACAATGAAAAAGCAAATTCTCTCAGATAAATTTCTCATCAAGAAGAATGTGGTTGATGCGGCGCTTACGTTGTATTGGGCCTGTTGTTGCCACCCGCCATCACTTTAGCCTTATCGATTGCGATTGAAACTGGCGTGATGGCAGTCAGAGAAGCAGAAACGATTACTCAAAATTTATTTAATCATTTTGTGGGGTTGGGAGTAGAAGCGCAAATGGCTTATTTGAACCAGATACCGCATAATTTTGGTGGTGTGGCGCGGTTTCAGAGTGTCATTGAGGATTTTCTTTATTTAGCACAACAACAGTTGCAGGATGTGACGTTAACGCCGGAGCATAGGGTGAGGATAGCGAGTGCTTTGTGCACTATATTAGTGGTGGCAAGAGAGTCAGCTCAGCCCGCTGATTTGATACAAAACATTAACCGCATGGTGCCGGCAGAAACGCATCAAAGAATATATGGTGCCATCAGTACAGTGAGTTTGTCTCGTTTATGTGAAGCAAAAATGGTATTGGAAGGTAAAGAGCAAGAACTCGTCGCATATAGCCATGGCATGCCGCTCTTTTTTAATCGAGCGACTGCCATACCTGTTAACGCCGACGAAAGCACACCCTTATTAGGAGCTGGTGCCGGCTCAGTAGCAGTCGAGATAAATAGAGATGATGCTGATGATAGCGAAAGTGCACCTTTGTTGGGGGCTGGTGCCGGCAGATGAGATAACACGCTTGAAATATCGTGTTATTCGCATTTTAAACAATCCCGCCATCTTTTAACAATGCCATAATCGAAGGCTTACGTCCGCGGAATTTGATAAATGCTTTCATCATGTCACGTGAGCCGCCGATTTCTAAAATATTATGCAAAAATGATTGACTGATTTCTTCATCAAACAATCCATGTTGTTTGAATAGCGCAAAGGCATCGCACGATAATACTTCTGCCCATTTGTAACTGTAATAACCCGCCGCATAACCGCCAGCAAAAATATGCGAAAAACTATTTTGAAATCGATTAAACGCCGGCGGCTTAATGACTTCACATTGCTGTCGTATGTTTTGTAATATTTTTTGGATTTGATTTTTTTGTTTTGCGTTATATTCGTGATGAATGCGCATGTCAAATAGTGCAAAGATAACTTGTCGCATGCTGTACATGCCGGTTTGAAAAGTTTTGCTGATGAGTAATTTTTTATGCATCAATGCCGACATTTTTTGGCAGGTGTGATAATGTTTTGTCATCAAATCTAAAATCTGTTTTTCCCAACAAAAACCTTCCATAAATTGACTCGGTAATTCAACCGCATCCCAGGGAACCCCGTTCATGCCGGACGCGCCGAGCTCATCAACGGTGCTGAGCAAATGATGCAAGGTATGTCCAAATTCGTGAAATAATGTGGTGACTTCTTCATGCGTGAGCAATGTTGGCTGATTTCGTTGAGGCGGTGTAAAATTACAATTTAAGAAGGCCAGAGGCAATTGGACGCGGCCATCTTTTAAAATGCGTCGATTGCGACATTCGGCCATCCAAGCGCCGCCGTGTTTTTTGGGTCGCGCATATAAATCGGCATAAAATGCACCGCGTGCGGTGTTGGTTTTGTCATAGATTTCAAAATAACGAACGTCTTTATGCCAGCGATTGACATTCTGTTTTTCAATGATGGTTATGCTATAGAGTTTTTGGGTAAGCTCGAATAACCCGCTGATGACTTTGTCGACAGGGAAATAATTACGAAATTGCTGTTGTCGGATTTTATATTTTCGATATTGCATTTTTTCGCTGTAATAGGCAATATCCCAGACCTCGAGCTTTTCGATGCCGTAATGCTTTTGCACAAAATCTTGTAATGTTTTAAATTCTTTTTTTGCGAGTGGTTTAATGCGTTTGGCAAGTCCGTATAAAAAGTCAAATACGGTGCTGGGATTTTTGGCCATTTTGGTAGCGAGTGAATATTGGCTATAGTGTTTAAAGCCAACGAGTTTGGCCATTTTGTCGCGCGTATCTAGAATTTGTTCCAGAATTTTGGTGTTATCATATTTATGCGTGGCGGGACCTTGGTCAGATGCGCGCGTTGAATAGGCCTCGTACATTTTTTTACGCAATTCTCGGTTGTCGGCATAAATGATGACAGCGCTATACATATGAAAATCAAGCGTTAATATCCAGCCGGAGGTTTTGCGTTTTTTGGCGAGGAGCTTGGCTTCGCTGATGATATGTTCGGGGAGCCCCGCTAATTCTTTTTGATGATGGGCTTTAAAAACCCAAGCGCGAGTGGCATCAAGCAAATTTTCTTCAAATTTTGTGGTGAGCTCAGCATGGCGTTTTTTTAATTGACGAAAAATTTGTTTCTTTTTTGCATCGAGTGTGGTGCCGGATAATTTGAACTCACACAAGGCCTTTTGGATGATGCGTTTTTTTGTGGGGCTTAATTGTTTATAAGAGGCGCTTTTAACAATTGATTGTATTGCGCGATAGAGTTTGGTATTTTGTGCGAGTTCCGTACGATAGGCGACGAGTTTAAAAAGACAGCGACTATAGATTTTGCGTAAGGAGGGGGTTTGGTTGACGCTATTTAAATGTTCGATGATCGACCAAAATTGGCTTAAGCGATCTTCGAGCTCTTCAAGTGGTAACATGAAGTTGTCCCAAGTGCGGGCGGTGCGTTTTTTAAGCAGTTTTTTGAGATCCAGTCGATTTTGACGCAAAATAGAGATCAGTTTTGGCTGAATTTCGCTCAATCGAATTTTTGAGAAGAGTGGTAGATCGGTGAATTCTGTGAGTATGGTATTCATTGGTTCAAATTATAGCAGGTTTTTTTAGCTATAGAATAGCCAATTTCTTACACAATTTTAATCCGTGCAGCTCTGAGCTGCTGTGAGCCAGTCATAGCCTGTCTCTCATCTGCCGCCTTTTTCGCAGCTCTGAGCTGCAGCGTGAGCGAGAGCCGATTTGGCGGCAGCTCAGAGCTGCTGAAAAGTGGGGGCGCAAGACACGCGCCATGACTCGCTCGCCGCAGCTCAGAGCTGCGTGGATTAAAATGTTATAAGAAATTAACGATAGTCGTATGTAAAAACGCGAGTTCCGGAAAAGTGTATAATGATTGTGGGGTAAAAATAATGGTAACTATTCACCGCAAAACCTAAAACACGGAGAACGTTCAGATTTTGGTGCTTTTGGGTGAAAAATCGATGAAAAAGCGGAGTGTACACGATAGTACATGAGCATTTTGAAGAGATTTTTCACCCAAAAGCACCAAAATATGGACGTTCCTTGTTTATGCTGAATAGTTACAAATAATGATTTATTTAAATGGGGGTGTATATGTTACGACGACGACATAATGTTGTTGACATGCAAGAGCTTTGGGACGGAACCGCTCCAGTTTTTGGTGCTGGTGACTCTCCATGGATGCTCTTCCCTAGTAGGCCAGTAGCAGCTCCGCCACGTGTGGCGGTAGTGTGTGAGGAGAAGGTGTCTTCTGGTCGAGGGGTAAAAGCCGGAGCGGGGGCTGCGTATTTTACCGAACTTTACGCAAAGTATGCTGCACGGCAAAAACAATTACGAGAAGAAGGGAAAGAGATTGTATTTGATCCTGTGATAGGCGCTGATGTTGTAGTGCAGATTGACAAAAGGGCGGATGCAGCGGCAGATTCGAGAGTGAAAGGCGTCTCTGGTGGCTCTTCGATTGAGCGTGGTGGTCCAGCAGGAGGTGTAGCAGAGCCGGTTAAACCGGCAGAATGCGGGTGGGCAGAAGAAGATGAAGATGAAGAAGGTATGGTAGAAGAAGATGTATTTGCCGGCTTTTCTCCAGAGGGTTTGGGTCGTCGTTAATATATTTCTACTGGATCTATATCTAAAGCCCATTTCACGGTGTTGGCGGATTTCATTTGATTGATCTGTTCGATTAATTTCGTCAGTGTTTGATGCAGTGCGCTGCGATGATTCGATTGCAATAATAATTGTGCGCGATAATACCCTTGTCGTTTGGTGATTGGTGAAAGAACCGGGCCTTGTATTTTTATCTGTTCTGAAACAAAGGGCATGGCGAGCTGCTTGAGTTTTTTTAAAAACAGTTCGGGTTTTTTCATGTCAAATGATTTTGCGTGTACGAGCGCAAAATAACTATAGGGCGGTAAATTACTTTCGACACGCTCGATTAAAAGTGATTGCGCAAAATCATTATAATTGGTTTCGATCAGAGTTTTTAATAACGGATGTTCGGGATGATGTGTTTGAATATACACTTCACCGGGTTTTTCTGCACGTCCTGCGCGACCGGCCACTTGTGTCAGTAATTGTCCCAGTTTTTCCGTCGCACGAAAATCATTACTAAAAAATCCATTGTCCGCATTAATAACACCGACTAAGGTGACATTGGGAAAGTGATGTCCCTTCGCTAAAATTTGTGTGCCCACTAAAATTTGTCGATGACCTTGTTGAATTTGTTCGAGCATGTCGTTTAATGATTCTTTTCGCTCTGTGCTGTCGCGGTCGATGCGTACAATCGGAATGGCAGGAAAATGCTGTTGTAATGCAGTTTCCAATCGCTCGGTGCCCGCTCCAATAGGAGTTAATTCGGTCGCATTGCAATGTGGGCATTGCGGCATGATTTGTAATTTTGTTTCACAGTGGTGACATTGCAAATAAGTTTTTGTTTTGGTTTGATGAAATGTCATGCTCGCTTCACAGCGTTCACATGTGGCGATGAAGCCGCACGCATGGCATTGCAAGATTGGTGAAAATCCACGACGATTTAAAAAAATCAATACTTGATTTCCCTGTTGCAAATGCATCGAAATTCTGTCGATCAGTGTGCGCGATAATCCATTTTCTAAATATTGTCCGCGCGTATCAATTAAATGATAGCTGGGATGGATGGCATTGCCGACGCGCTCAGGTAAAGATAAGGTAACATATTTATTTTCCTTCGCATTTTTTAACGTTTCGAGCGACGGCGTGGCAGAGCCAAGCATAATTGGAATATTTTCAAAATACGCGCGCGTAATCGCGAGATCGCGCGCAGAATAACGAAAACCATCTTGTTGTTTGAAAGAGGAATCATGTTCTTCATCAATGATAATAAGCCCCAGTTTTTTAAAGGGAGTAAAAATAGCGGAGCGTGTGCCGATAATGATTTTTGCTTCGTCCGATTTTGCTTTTTGCCACGCATCCAATCGTTCGGTAGGGTTTAAGCCAGAATGTATTGTGGCAATGCGTTGTTCGAAGCGACTGTTAAATCGCTCAATCATTTGTGGCGTTAGCGCAATTTCAGGCACTAATATTAATGCTTGTTTATCTTGTTTTAATAGTTGTTCAATGGTTTGTAAGTAAACTTCTGTTTTACCGCTGCCGGTGACGCCGTGTAACAAAAAACATTGGAAGTGATCAAAAGCCGTTGTAATCGCTTGAACAGCATTGGCTTGCGTTGCATTTAATTTTATTTTTTTTGTGAGTGTTGTTTGTGTTTGTGCCGCATCCTTTTTTTTACGCGTTTTTGTCGGCTGTCGTCGCAATTTAATCGGTAACGCATGAAATAATACTTCGCCAATCGGATAATGGTAATAATCCGCCGCCCAAAGACAAAGCGTTAATAATTCAGGTGTTAATAGGGGTTCAGAATCAACGATGGATATTATTTTTTTTAACTTATGTAAGGCGATGCTTGTCGATTGTTTTTCTTCTAAAATGATGCCAACGCTTGTTTTGTTGCGGAAGGGGACGGTGACGCGCATGCCGGGCAGAATTGTTTCATTTGAATCGAGTTGATAATCAAAAGCGGTGTAAACATGTTTGTTGAGTGCGATGGAGAGGAGTTTTGTCATGGGGTATTATTTATAATTTATGTCATTTCGATCCCGCTTTAGCGGAAGAGAAATCTCATGAATCGTGCGCGAGATTTTGAAGTAAGAAATCTCCGCTGCTTGCAGCGGAGACAAGGGCGCTGGGGAGTCCAGAGGGGAGCAATGCAATGCTCCCCTCTGGACGCCGTTCGCGCGGGTTTCCCGCGCAGGCGAAATCAATTGAGGAAACAATCTCGGCCGCTTGCGGCCGAGTTGTTGAAAAGACTTCTCCTCCCTGCGGTCGTCGAAATGACAGACCCTAATCTTCAAACAGTTCATCATAATTTTCTTTATAGTCGCGATTATTCATGAGTTCTTCTACCGCTTTGCGTGCCTGCAATGTCCCTAATCGTGCTTTGACTTGTCGTTGTTTTGTGGTACTGATGTCGATTAAATCATCAGGGTCAAACTCGACAAAATCATCCCAAATGCCCATGCCGAAATCATCATCCATTTGACGTCCTCCTTCCATTTTTTCATACACGACTTAATTTTATACCTTATTTGATGCGCTCTTGGGAAGTCTTTTTCGAATCTTTTTTCGATGTTCAGCAAATAATCAATTGATGAAGGAGCGCGAGTGTATTATCATCAGAAAATAGAGAGGGGTTTATGGTTGCCGAATTTATTGAAAATTTATCCGAATTTGCAAAAGAACAGGCGTTAGAGCCCGTCATAGAGCGGAAGTCAGAAATCTGTCAAATCACCGAAGTGCTTTGTCGCACGAGGCACTGTCACCCTATTTTAATCGGCCAGACAGGCGTCGGTTGTAGCACCATCGTACGCGGATTGGCGCAGCATTTGCTTGAGGCGCCGTTACCAGAACGTTTGCGCGGGCGAGTTATTCGACGCATTAATTTTGACCTACATTTTGCCTGTTCAACTTCTTTACTGGATTCGCTCAATCATTTTATCGAAACGGCTTATGATGAATTGAATCACACCATATTGGTGCTGGATGGCCTTTCATCTTTATCCCATGCGAATGAAGAAACCTGTCATCAAGTATTGGATTGGATTAAACGTACAGTAGCAAGTTATGAATTGCGTGTTATTTTGGTGGCGGATAAATCTTTTTATAATAAATTTTTAAAAACAGATGCGTATTTGTCCGCGCAATGTGCGGCACTGCGCGTTGATGCCCCTACTTTCGATCAGGCATTATTAATGGTCGCGGCACATATTGCAAAAATAGAATCGACCTATCAAATTAAAATTGCAAATGAAATTATTTCCGATGTTGTACGTTGGTCGCAGCGCTATTTGTTAGATAAATCATTGCCGGCTTCCGCATTAGATTTATTAGATGCCAGTGCGGCAGCGATATGCGCGCACCAGACGTCAGATATTTTAACGAAAGAGGATGTCGCGGGTGTTTTAAGTGATTGGCAGAATGTGGAAAAAGATTATTTGTTGAAGAGTGAGACACAAATTATTGAATATTGTATGACGGCCTTATCTCATCGCATTTGTGGGCAGCGCGTCGCGTTAAATGCCGTTGAAAAAAACCTTCAATCCATTAATTTGCACGCATGTGATCATGATATTGCGCCGAAAGCCAAGTTATTGTTTGCGGGGTCGTCGCGTGTGGGAAAGAGCACGATCGTTAAAGTGCTAACAGAAGTGTTATATGGCAGCGACACACAATTAATTCGTTTTAATATGCATGATTATCGCTATGAGCAAGAGGTGGTGTCGTTATTGGGGCCGCTCGGCGCATTAAATGCCGAAAGTGCCCTGGTTCAGCAGCTGAATGCTCATCCTTATTCGATTTGTTTGTTTGAGCATCTGGAATATGCGCATATTCGGTTTTTGCGTGTGTTGCAGCAGTTGATGGAAGTGGGAAAAACAAAAGATTATGATTTATCCAATCATATTTTTATTATGACGGTTGATATTGATAATTTAGATGCAGTTGTTCCACAAAAAATGACGGAACCAGAAGAATCAGAATCGGGCTTATTGCAATTTTTATATAATGATTTGCCGGGTGAAAAAACATCCATGCGACGCGGTTTTCAAACAATGGAACAACTCATGCAGCGCATTGATCCTTGGTTGCACCAAAAGTTTGATGATCGTTTTTTGCAACAGATGACGGTTATTCCATTTTCTGAGGTGACAGGGCAAGATTTGGCGCAATTCTTAGATGCTCAGATCATTCGTTTAAAAAAACATTTAGCAGAGAAAGAAGGTGTTCAGTTAAAATATGCCAATCATTTTCCATTGGATTTGTTAGATTTATTACCGCAAGCATCGAAGACGGCGATCGATGTAAAACGATTTTTCGAACAACAAGTGGAACCGGTTGTGTCACAGATTCTTTTGTCCATCAAATCTAAAAAAGACATTGTGAGTCAATTAGATTTGTTCGTTGATGAACGCGGTCAAATTTTATGTCAGCCCGCAGAGGTTTTGTCTCTCGAGCAGCTTTAGTGAAGCAGCTCTGAGCTGGGGAAACCCAGTCGCAGCCTGCTTTGTAGCAGCTCAGAGCTGGATGTAATAAAAAATGAGGTAAATATGTCAAATTATAGCACAAGCGATTTTAAGCCCGGATTGAAAATCATGTTAGATGGCGATCCTTACAACATAGTGAGCAATGAATTTGTAAAGCCTGGCAAAGGTCAGGCATTTAATCGCACGCGAGTTCGAAATTTAAAAACGGGGCGCGTCGTTGAGCGCACATTTAAATCAGGAGAGTCGGTTGAAGCGGCAGATGTGGCTGAACTGAACGCGCAGTATTTATATAATGATGGCTCGCAGTGGTATTTTATGAATAATGATACCTATGAACAATATAGCGCAAATGCAACTGCGGTGGCGGATACGAAACAATGGTTAAAGGAGCAAGATGTTTGCGCGTTGACGTTATGGAACGGCGTTATTTTATTTGTGACGCCGCCTAATTTTGTGACATTAAAAGTGGTAGAAACCGATCCTGGTTTGCGCGGTGATACATCGGGCGGTGGGGGCAAACCGGCAACATTAGAAACGGGCGCGGTTGTGCGTGTGCCATTATTTATTCAAACGGATGAGTTGCTGAAAATTGATACGCGCAATGGCGAATATGTGTCGCGTGCGAAAGAATAAGTGTTTATGAGAGATCAGTTAAACGCGCGCGCAGAGATTATTGCCAAGATTCGGCATTTTTTTGATAAAAAACACGTGCTAGAAGTTTCAACGCCACTATTATCGCGTGCAACGGTCACCGATCCGCATTTGCATTCTATTGCCGCACAATTACCCTTGTTGCATAAGACGATGTATTTGCAAACCTCTCCCGAATTTGCGATGAAGCAATTATTAGCCGCGGGTAGCGGTGATATTTATCAAGTTTGTAAAGCGTTTCGTGATGGTGAAAAAGGCCATTTGCATAATCCTGAATTTACGATATTGGAGTGGTATCGCGTTGGCTTTAATTATCATGAATTAATGGATGAAATGGATGAGTTGCTGCAAGTCATTTTAAAATGCGATGTGGCGTTGCGTTATACTTATGCCGATATATTTCAAAGATATTTAAATTTTAATCCGCATATGGTTTCTGTTGCTGACTTGCAACATCACCTTGTCCGAGAAAAACTGCCTGATATTTCTGGTATGAATTATAATGATCGTGATTTTTTATTGCAATTATTAATGACGTATTGCATTGAACCAAAATTTGATAAACATCGGCCTACGTTTATTTATGATTATCCCGCGTCACAGGCGATGTTATCGAAAATTAGAAACGATAACCCGCCGGTGGGTGAGCGATTTGAAGTTTATATGGGGGATATTGAGCTGGCCAATGGATTTCATGAGTTAACAGATGCGGTCGAACAGCGACGGCGTTTTGAGCAAGATAAAATACAACGAAAAGCATTGGGACATCCTGACGTCGTGATGGATGAAGATTTTCTGGCCGCTTTAGAAAAGGGGTTGCCAAATTGTGCTGGCGTTGCATTGGGTATTGACCGTTTGGTGATGTTGGCGCTGAAGGCTATATGTTTTTTTTAATTATATTATCCATGCTCGGCTATTCTTTTGTTATTACACGCTATTGGCGTTGGAAGGTCGAGGTGACGCCGGTGTTCGTGGTTTCCATGATAACGGTTGTGCTTTATGCGGCGGGGTATACGCCATTTTTAAAGATAATTTCTTTGGGATTATATTATTTAGGCTTAGTTTTTTTCGTTTGGTCGTTTTTTATTTTTTATTCTGAGCCGCGTCAGATATTTTCAAAATATCTAACGTTAGGCATTATCATTTTTATCGTATTGACGATTCTGTTGTGGTTTAAAGTGCGTTACGCAACATTAAGCGAGTGGGATGAGTTTGCATGCTGGGGTGTGTTGGCAAAAGCACTGTTTTTAAAGAATAATCTGATTCAAGCGAAGTGGATAACCAATCTGACCTTATCACAACATACATTAGGTATGGCCACGTTTTATTATTTTTTCTATCAGGTGTTAGGCTTTTCTGAAGGAGTGGGGTATTTTGCGCATGATATGTTATTGATAAGTTCACTGCTTGTTTTATTTCAACGGTTATATTGGCGTGATTGGGCGATGGGTCTGGTGACGGTGATATTTTGTTATTTTGCTTTATTTGCGTTTGGTCATTGGTCTGTTAATCATATTACAGGTGGGCAGGGCGCATTTTTAAATTTAAATCCGGATTTGGTGGTGGGGGCTTTTGCAGGCATATTGTTTGCGCATTATTATTTATCGGACGGTGATAATTTAACTTTCATTCAGTTATTGCCCGTTGTTTTTTGCGCGGCGTTATTTAAAGCATTTGGAATGTTATTTGCAGGTATTTTTATTCTAGTGATTATGGCTGATCGTATTTGGCAGGTGCGCGGGTTATTTGCATTGAAGCGGGAGAGAAAATTTTTATTGATCGTATTGGCCTATGTTGCTTTGCCGTTTATGGTCAGCCCGGTTTCCTTCTATCATCACGTGTTGTTTCATCGGTCTGCGCAAACAAATATTTCGGCGTCCATGGAGGATCGTGCGCCAAAGCGGGCGATGGAAAAATCAATGAGGCAATGGCATTTGCCCATGATGATGGTGAGCAATCACGCGATTGAAGTAAAATTTTTAAAAGCGATCGCGCATCAACGCGTTGGTCGTTCGGCGATTAGCGGATTCATCCAAGAACCTATTGCGATAACAATCTCTGATTGGTTGGTCTTTTTGTTGTTGTTGTCTTTTATCGTTTATGTTTTTCAAAAGAATAGAGTTGATCAGCGTCGTATTATTTTGATTAATGGCGGCTTGTTTGTCGGGTTAGTTATATATTTATGGGGATTGTTATTTTTATATTTACATAATTTTTCTTTGTTGGAACGCAGTTATCTGGCATCTTTTTGGCGTTATACAGGGCGTTATTTTTTGGCGTGGGCGCTTATTGTATACGCATTTCTGCTGTCTTCATCAACGATGAAACTATTTTCGCGCATTCGCGTAGGACTGGTGATTCTTTTTACGTTGTTATTGGTATGGGTCTCGCCTAGCATGAGTTTTTTATTTTTAACGCATTCGTTTAGTGGGAAAACAATATTGCGCCAAGATGTTTTTCAACTGACGCAGATCATTGATCACTATACTCCGGCCAATGCGCGTGTACTACTGGTTTGGCAAAGTGTCGATAATAGTTTGACGGCGGTCAATACACGTTTTGCGTTTAATATGATTTTATACGATTTGTTTCCGCGAAAGTTAGGTGGTGGATATACATTGGTATCGGAGCCGACGCCGGAGATGTTTGATTTATTTTATCGTTATATGAGTCCGCAGGAATTGACGCAGGAATTAAAGTCATTTGATTATTTTCTCGTTGTTTATCCTGATCGGGTTTTTGTAACGAAATATCGAGCGATAACCGGAAATCTTTATAAAAAGAAAAAATTGCCAGAGTTATTGTTGATTAAGTTGACGACGAAATAAAATGGACATTAAAACTTAATTTATGTTATCGTCGATATCGCTCAATCAACCCGTTCGTCGATGCATCATATTCCAATTTATTCGATGTCGTTAAATCAGGGGTGATTTTGTTGGCGAGTTGTTTGCCGAGTTCGACGCCCCATTGGTCGAAGGAGTTGATATTCCAAATTGCTCCTTGGACAAAGACTTTATGCTCGTATAATGCAATCAATGCGCCTAATGTTTTTGGTGTGAGTTTGTCGATCATTAAAGTATTTGACGGGCGGTTGCCGGGCATGACTTTATGGGGGGCGAGTTTTTTCGCCCGATCTTTATTGAGTCCCGCTTGAATTAACTCGTCGTAGATTTCTGCTTCTGTTTTGCCTTGCATAAAAGCTTGGGATTGCGCTAAGCAATTGGCGAATAATAAATCATGATGTTTGCCCACTGGATTTAAACTTTTTCTTGGAATGATAAAGTCAACCGGTGTAATGGTTGTGCCTTGATGCAACAATTGGTGAAACGCATGTTGCCCATCGGTTCCGATTCCGCCCCATAATAATGGGCCGGTGTTTTCTGTGACAGGCGTGCCATTGAGTTGCACTGATTTCCCATTGCTTTCCATGTCGAGTTGTTGCAAATAGGCGGGTAAAAATTTCAAATATTGATCGTAAGGCAACACGGTATGCGTTGACCACTGAAAGAAATTGCGATACCAGACGCCGATTAACGCTAGAATAACAGGCATATTTTCAGTATAGGGTGCGGTACGAAAATGTTCGTCCATTTCATAAGCGCCGCTCAAAAATTCTTCGAATTGATCCATGCCAATGAGCAGTGCAACCGACAATCCAATCGAAGACCAAACGGAATAACGTCCGCCGACCCAATCCCAAAATTCAAACATATTGTCTGGGTTGATGCCAAATGCTTTTACTTTTTCGGTGTTGGTTGAAAGCGCGACAAAATGTTTTTCAATTGCTTTTTGATCTTGTAGTTTGTTGAGCAACCAGGCTTTTGCCGTTTCGGCGTTGGTCAATGTTTCGATCGTCGTAAATGTTTTTGAAGCGACGATAAATAAAGTGGTTTCGGGATTTAAATATTTCAACGTTTCAACAACCGCAGTGCCATCGATGTTTGAAATAAAATGTATTTGTAACTTGCCAGAACCATAAGTAGATAGCGCATGACAGACCATCTTAGGACCTAAGTCTGAGCCGCCAATGCCAATGTTGACAATATCGGTGATGGGTTTGTCAGTAAATCCGCGCCAGTTGCCGTCCCGTACCTTTTTAGTAAAGGCGCGAATCTTATCAAGCGTTGCATTGACGGTTGGCATGATGTCAATGCCGTTGACCATGATGGGGTGATTGGAGCGATTGCGTAAGGCGATATGCAAAACGGGGCGGTCTTCTGTCGTGTTGATCGGCTTGCCGGCAAACATCGCCTGAATTTTATCTTCGACTTTTGTAGCTTCAGCTAATCGAATTAATTGGTGCAGTGTGTCGGTTGTCATGCGGTTTTTAGAATAATCTAAAAACAAGTCGGCTACTTCTAATGAGAAATGTTGAAAGCGATCAGGATTTTCTTTAAAGAGATCGCGCAGGTGTAAGTCAGCGATTTTTTTGAAATGCTTGT
>Ga0155284_169_pt1 | contig 16762 bp, 19 predicted proteins | sample RifCSPhighO2_02_FD_106252 | JGI IMG/M metagenome (GOLD analysis project Ga0155284, IMG submission 106252) | Gammaproteobacteria bacterium RIFCSPHIGHO2_02_FULL_42_13 | reverse complement strand
GCCATGGATGGCCATATCTTACAATTCTCAGCTCAGAGGGTGAGCGCAAACCGACATGCCAGCGGCATGTCGCAGTTGCGCGAACGACTGGCCATGGATGGCCAGGCTGGACAATCCCAGGGATGGAAGGAAGGATGAACGCTTTGCGTCCTCTGAGGTGAGACATGCTTGTACCCCCGAGCTGAGACCGACTTGTTCGCATGAGTTAAAATAACGAATCGATTTCAGCATACCTGACGAAATAAATTACCCCGGCCTTTTTGGCCTGAAAACATTAGCGCTATCTGGCTGATGACCCTTCGTCTTGTTCGGATCGAAATCTTTGTGCTGACTGTTATTTTTCTCATCAGCTTCTTTTTCTTCTGCCGCATCCATACTTTTTTTATAATTCGGTTTTTGTAAAAATTCAGCTAACTCTGGATTACTCGCAATGAGTTGCTTCAATTCTTCATCACTTAGATCTTGTATCTTTTTTCCAAAACGTTGCTCCGCCTCATTATCACCGATATTTAAATTAGCGCCATCACTACTTTTCAATATCTGGGATGTTGATGTCGTACCGGTTGTATCTAGTGGTTTTTCACTCATGATTAATTCGCTCCCGGGCCACAATGCATTTTTGCTTTTAAAACCGCGACAGCTTCTGGCACGGAACGCGCGGGATATGCTTCATCGATTTTTGGCGTGATAGACCAATTATTTAAAATGGCCTTCGAAAAATGACTGGACGGCGCATTATAATCACTCACTTTTGGTTCTTGATTTTTCAGCTCTTTGCATTCCTTGATGACATCAACTAACGCCGTACGAATATTTTGTGGCAAGGGTCTCGGCGTATTGACGCCCATCGCCGCAATATGTGGCAAGTCATCATTGCTCACGCCAATAACATACCGCTGTCCATTGACCTCGTAAAGTATAGTAAAAATGTCTTTCGGTAACTTTTTGTCCATATTTTTCTATCTCCTACCTTAATCATAGCGAATAAACATTAAGGAAGTATTAAGAAATAGCAAAAAAACATAATATTTTTATCGCATTACATGTTCCGGTCTGTTTTTGCCCGATCCAGCTCTGAGCTGCTCTAATCCAGACTGTGACTTGATTTCAGCAGCTCAGAGCTATTGCATTTGACAAATGCAAAATTAACCACTAGCCTCTGGAAAACATCAATTAGCTCTGAGCTGCTCTAACCCATACTGTGCGTGACTTTCCACAGAGCTAATGGATGTGAGATAGGCGGGTGTAGTTCAATGGCAGAACTCCAGCTTCCCAAGCTGGTAGCGTGGGTTCGATTCCCATCACCCGCTCCAACCCCCGACGCCCTCGCCTTCAGACTCACTTCATCTTGGAAAACTCTACGACTCGGCAAATCAAATCAAGCATGCTACACTACAATTTCAATCAGGGATTTGAATGACGTATGAAAAAAACTTTATCCATTTTCTTTATCAGCGCGCTGTTGCTGTGCTCATTTGTCTTCGCGACCCCTCCCTCACAACCAACCGAAAATCAAAACGCGGATTATCTGGCCAACCGTCCAACCGCAAACAAAATTGACCCGCTCGAGGGTTTTAACCGACTGATGTTTCACGTTCACGATACATTTGACGAATATCTCTTTAAACCATTAACACGATTTTATAACAAAGCCTTACCCGCTCCTCTGCACTCGTCCATTAATTACTTTTGTCTCAATATCGACAATATAAACGCTGTTGCAAACGATGTCCTACAATTTAATTTTTATCAGGCAACATCCGATAGCTGGCGACTCGCTATTAATTCTACTGCAGGCATCGGCGGTTTTTTTGACCCCGCAACCTCGCTCGGCTTGTCTAACAATCCACAAGACTTTGGATTAACGCTTGCAAAATGGGGATGGAAGAACTCCACTTATCTCTTTTTGCCTATCTATGGGCCGCGCACCATTCGCGACGCCATCGCCATTGTGCCCGACCATTACATGAGCATCTATCCCTATATTGATAGCACGAGCACAAGCAACAGTCTGTACGGACTCAGCCTCGTCAACACCCGCGCACAACTACTGAAAATGCAAGAGGTATACAGCCAAGTTTCCATCGAGCCTTATGTGTTTATGCGTAACGCTTACTTACAGCGACGCGATTATTTGATAAATCGAACAACAGAAATGGATGCCCCCACAATTGCCAAAAATGTCAAAAACGCGGAATCTAATGACGTCTATTATCTCAATGAATAAATATGTTTAATATCGTGCTCTTCCAACCCGAAATTCCGCCCAACACCGGAAACGTTATTCGTTTATGCGCAAACACCGGCTGCGCATTACACTTAATTCATCCATTAGGATTTAAATTAAACGACACAACCATGAAGCGCGCCGGTTTAGATTATCACGAAAAAGCAGTACTACATGAACATCAAAGTTTTGATGACTTTATCAAAAACGTAAAACCAACATGTTTATTTGCCATCGAAACATGCGGCACAAAAAATTATGATGAAGTTAATTTCATTCCCGGCGATACGTTGATGTTTGGGCAAGAAACAAAAGGATTACCGCCGTGGCTATTAGAAAAATTACCCAAAGAAAATATATTGAAAATACCAATGAAACCCAATATCCGCAGCATTAACCTATCGAATTCCGTCGCGCTCGTCACTTATGAAGCCTGGCGACAAAATCAGTTTTCTTAAAAAGATCACCGCTAAAGAAGAAATATCCGGCGAATGACTTCCGCGCGGACCGGCAACATTAACAATTTTAATTTTATCGTCTTCCAACCATTTAATAACCATTGCCACTTGCGCATCATGAGCCTGATCTAACGCAACAATACAATATGGCTTCGACAGTTGCCGTGCATATTCGACGGTTAGCTTTGTACCATCTGTCAGTTGGCCAATGTTTAGAATTAATGTGCCATCCGAATCTTGAACATTTAAATAAGTGCGAACTGCGTAATCAGATGAATCGGCTTCTTGCAAAGAATAGCGCTCAGGAATAACACCATCTTCGGCACGTCGACCACGCGGGCACCAACCACCGCTAGGAATATTAAACTCTATCGCAACATCCAAGGCCGCACGATCCACCCCCGTTTGTCCACCAGAAATAATTCGATGAATAAACATCTAATGTTTTTCTTCCTTCGGCTGACGCGATAATAATTCGGAAAGTGCTTCGCTGGCTGTTAATTCTTGATGTAACACACGCGAAACTAATTCGCAAATCGGCATGTCAACATGATGTTTTTTCGCAAGCAATAAAAATTGTTCGGCCACATTAGCACCCTCAACCACTTGACCCAGTTGTTTTTTAGCCTGTTCCAGCGTTTCGCCGCATGCCAATGCCAAGCCGCATCGACGATTACGCGATTGATCATCCAAACATGTTAAAATCAAATCGCCAATGCCCGACAAACCCATAAAAGTTTCTCTCGACGCGCCCATCGCCAATCCCAAACGCACTATTTCAGCAAGTCCGCGCGTAATTAATGCACTTCTTGCATTGGCTCCCAATGATAACCCATCACTAATTCCGGCCGCAATTGCAATAACATTTTTGCCCGCACCACCTAATTGAACACCGACAATATCGTTAGACGTATAGACACGCAAAACGCCACGATTAAAACGATTCACCAAATCATCTAAAAAACACTTATCCTCACTTGCCAACGACACAGCCGCTGGCAATTTCTGAATAATTTCTTTTGCAAAAGAAGGTCCTGATAAGATGGCCATGGCACGCCGGCCCAACACCTCTAACACCACCTCATGAAACAACTGACCATTTTTTTCATCGATGCCTTTTGTCGCCCACACAATGCGATGCGACTTATCAATCAATGGCTTTAATGATTGCAGTGTTTGGCGAAACGCAAAACTCGGCACAACAATTAAAATATCTTGCACGCCAAAAACCGCATCCTTTAACGAATGAGTCACCTTCATCAATTCAGGAAAAGCAAACCCTGGCGCATATTTTTCATTGCAGCGATCGCGCTGCATCGCCAACACTTGAGCTTTGTCATACTCCCAAAGATGCACTGGTTGTTCATGACGCGCCAAATGCGCAGCCAATGCGGTACCCCATGATCCCGCGCCCAAAACTGCAATCGGTGTTGATAGCGTCATTGACATAATTAATGTTTCGTATCCGACTCCGTATCAGACGTCTTTGCAGCCTGTTTTTGTTGCATATAAAGTGCCTCAAAATTCACTGGCGCCAAATTGAGCTGTGGGAAACTGCCTCGCGTCACAAGATCGGACACCACTTCGCGTATATAAGGAAACAAAATATTCGGACAAAATGCCCCCAAAATATGTTTCAGTTGTTCCTTATCAAATCCTTCTAAAAGGAAAAGTCCCGCCTGCTGAACCTCTGCCAAAAATATTGTTTTTTCCTTCATTTTTGCAGACACGGTCAAGGATAATACGCATTCATATAATTGCTCATCTAACTTCGTATTATTAACCGATAAATCGATCGACACTTCTGGCTGCCAATTTTGACGAAACACATCGGGCGAACCTGGCGCTTCAAATGAAATATTTTTTGTATAAATACGTTGTATTTGCAACTCTTGTTGCCGGGTCGTTTCTGTTTTTTCTGCCACGCTCTGATCTCCTTTTATGCTTCTAATAAATTATTTAAATGTCCAGCATCGTTCTATGCCGTTCATTTAACTCCTTTCTAATGGTAACCCTGCGCTTTGCCAACCTTTCATGCCACCCTCTAAAAACCGCACGTCCGCAAAACCCGCACAAAATAACTTTTTCAATAAATTACTCGGTATCGTTTGCGAACCACATACAAGCACCAACGGTTGTTGCTTAAATGAATTCAAGCGCATAATCTTTTGATCAAATTCACTCGAAGGAATATTAATGGCATTTATAATATGGCTTTGCTTAAACTCTTCCGCATCGCGCAAATCAACAATCACGGCCTTTTCATGATTCATGCGCTGTACCAGCATCTGCGGGGAAATATTCTTCCCGCCTGCCGATTTCGTATAAGATTCCACCACAATTAAGGCAAAAAAAACCAGCACAAAGGATCCGGCCAACATCCAATGCTGTACTAAAAAAAACATAAATTCACTCATATGCCACTTATCCTTACCATTGATAGGACTTATATTATACACATAATGATCAATAAACCAATCATTCTGACCACGAATACAAGAAAAAGAGGGTTAAAATTTTGGGCAAATTCGATTATGATAGTATGAGTGAATCCATTCAAAAAGCTAAACGATATGCGACCAACGGTAAAATTATTTTGTCTCATCAGCCTGATGCTCTGCATGAGCTCCGGCATCGCCAAAACCACGCGCGCGGTCGCCGCACATCAAAGTGCATTGAATAGCGTCATTCAAAAAATTCAAACACTCAAAGAAGATTTATTCACCGCTCAATCCCAATCTAAAACATTGCAAAAAAACTTACAACAAACAGATATCTCAATTGGCGCATTGGCAAAAAATATTCAATTAACGCAAACTCAGCTAACAGAACAAAAAAAATTATTAGCCCAAATGACACAACAAAATGACCAATACCAATCGCAACTTGAAAAACAAAGAACACTTTTAGCCGCTCAAATTCGCAGCGCTTATCTGCTGGGCAATCAGCCTTATCTTAAATTATTGCTCAACCAAGAAAGCCCCGAAAAATTTAGTCGTTATGCAAACTATTATCAATATATTAATCGCGCTCGATTACAAGCGATACAATCCATCAAACAGTTGGTGATAAAAATTAATGAAAATGAAACCAACATTCAACAACGCACAGAAACACTTAACCAAACCTATCAACAACAGCAACAACAAAAACAAGACTTGCGCAAAAAAGAATTACAGCGCAAACAATTGCTCGACGAAACAAATAAAAAAATTCAAGGTAAAAATGAACAACTCAATAAATTATATGAAGACAAAACACAACTCGAAACCGTTATTAAAAAGATTGCCGCACAACCGGTGATCACTCGCGCGCCCGGAAAACCGTTTCGACAAATGCGCGGACAATTACAATGGCCCGTTGTCGGCAGAATCATACAGCATTTTAATCAACCCCTCGCACAAGGACGACTGCACAGCACCGGGATCTTAATCAAAGCACCCGCGGGCCAACAAGTACGGGCAATCTCCTCAGGCAAAGTTGTGTTTGCCGACTGGTTGCGAGGATTTGGATTGCTCACCATCATAAAACATGGCGATAACTATTTATCGCTTTATGGCCGAAACCAAAGTTTATACGTAAAAACCGGCGATACTGTCCAAGCGGGACAAATGATCGCAACGGTTGGCAATAGCGGAGGATTTCAACAAAACGCCCTTTATTTCGAAATCCGCTATAAAGGCGCCCCATCGAACCCAGGTCTCTGGTTGCGCAAAGCATAGCCATAGCGAGGGTTTTCATCCTGTGCTATATTAAAAAGACATTCATGGAAGGATAAATTTATGTATCGAAAATTATTGATCATCCTCTTGATCAGCGTATCACTTCATTTTCCCGTATTCGCTGCACAACAAGTCGATAAAATAGACACTGAAGCCGTCCAACGCTTTGGCATGGCCGTCTCTGAGATTAAAAGACTTTATGTCAATCAACTCACCGATAAAGCTATATTTAATTTTGCCATCGCGGGTATTTTAGCCGGACTCGATCCGCATTCCATGTATTTGAATGAGGAGGCATTTAAAGAGCTCTCCATGCAAACATCAGGCGAATTTGTCGGCATTGGCATTGAAATCACACAAGAAAAAGGCATGGTCAAAGTCATCAGTCCCATCGATGACACACCTGCCGCACAAGCCGGTATCAAAGCCGGCGATTATATTCTTGCGATTGACAACAAACCCTTAATTGAAGTGTCACTGCCCGAAGTCGCACAACGACTACGCGGCAACAAAGGAGAAAAGGTCAAACTCACGATCATCAGAAAAAAAGAAAAAAAACCGCGGCAAATCATATTAAAACGCGATCTTATTCGCGTTCAAAGCGTCAAAAGTAAATTACTCGAAAAAGGTTTCGGTTATATTCGCATCACACATTTTCAAGAAACAACGGCAACAACATTAGAACAAGCCATTCAATCATTAAAAAAACAATCGAACGGGCAGCTCAATGGTTTAATTTTAGACCTGCGCAACAACCCCGGCGGATTATTAGATTCCGGCATTGAAGTTGCTGACTTATTTTTAGATCACCAAAAACTGAAACATAAAAAAAGCATCGTTTCAATTAAAGGACGCGTTGATGAAATGAACAAAACATTCTATTCATCGTCTCCAGATATCATCTATGGCACACCGCTCATTATTTTAATTAATGAAGGCTCCGCGTCCGCCTCCGAAATTGTGGCCGGTGCTCTGCAAGACCACAAACGTGCCATCATTATGGGCGAGCGTAGTTTTGGTAAAGGTTCCGTACAAACCATTTTTCAACTCGATAAATCAACTGGAATAAAATTAACCACAGGACTTTATTACACCCCGAACGGCCGCTCTATCCAAGCAAAAGGCATTCAACCCGACATCGTGGTTGATAACTTGAAAATACAAAAACCAAAAGAAGAAATTGCCTTTTTATGGCCCATCCGAGAAAACGATATCGACGGCCATTTTGAAAATGAAACATCCATGTTTGGCAAACAACCGACCAAAGCAGAAAAGGAACAGCTCCTTGCTACCAGCGACTACCAACTGAATACAGCATTGCAGTTACTAAAAAGTCTAAATCTATTGAAACAATAAAAAACTAATAACGCGGCTGCAGCTCAGAGCTGGACAGAACAGATATGATAAAACACTTGCTGTGTCTGACTTCCAGCAGCTCAGAGCTGCGCGGATTACATGCAGTAAGATATGGCTTACATTTTGGCACAGAGCTGTGTAATTAATTATTAACGCGAGTTCCGGATAAGCATGTAAAAACTATTCAGCGATTTATATTTTGGGTCCGACAATTGGAGTTTCTGTTTTTTCCTGAATCTCCGATTTTACTCGCGAAAAAAGTGTAAGGGGTGAGCCTATTCGTGACTTTTTTTCAGGGGGCTCACTTGGAGTGACTCTGGCTGTATCTTCAGTAACAATTTTGCTACTTTCTTCAAGGGAAGATGACCTTTCTTTCCCTTCGAAATCTTTTCTAGCAGGAAAAAATCCTTGGTCATAAAAAAGTTTTGGGCTAACAGGTACAATTCGACTGATAATTAAAAAACTGGAATCGGAAAAAGCCGTTCTTCCTTCAAATAAGTGCTTTGCTTTACCTTGAGCGATTAATTTTTTATTAAAATATACGCCGATATAGCCTTCATGATGAAAGTTTGTGATGAGGGGTATGCGTAATTTTCCAGTCTCATCTAAATCGATTTGAAAATATTTCAGGGGGTAATGACTGGGGTTGGCCTTTACCACATAAAAATCTACATATCGACCGGAATCTATATGCGGACGGGGACCAATAACATCTACGTTTGAAAAAATGGCAATCGCTCGACCATCCGGTAACGTATCCACTGGGCATAAGCTAGGCTTTATGATTCTATAAAATTTCTCATCACCATTGAGATCCTGGGTCATTTGCCAACCGGCTTGCCTAAAAATTTCTCTGGCTTGGGGAAGAACTGTTGCGAATAATATAGATACATTTGTAAACTTATCTAAAAAATCGGATAACATTTTTTTAAAAACCCCTTGTCGACGAAACTTTTCTATCACTTCCACAATCTCTATTTCGGCGCTGACTTCGTCTCTAGCCCATATCATATAGCCAACCAGTCTCTTATGAGTATCGATAACCACCAAAGCGTTACATCCCTCGAATGCTTGTGCAATTATTCTTTCGTTATGCCAAAAATGACTGCTGGCCGGGTCTTCGCGTCTCTCAAAATCAGATTTAAGCCAAGATAACACTTTTCGTGAATATCTCTGTTTATTTTCTTCATCGATGAATATTGACTGAAATGGCATGACGGATATTCTCCAATTTTTTTAGCACGAAGGAATTAATCATTACCCAAAAACAAGCTATAGTCATAAGTTGTGTTCTGAGCTAAGCGGCATACTCTAAGTTTTTTGACGAAACAGATACACCACTCATTAACACAGAAAACAGTACAAAAATTGCACTTTCTCCCGCGCCTAAAAACAATGATACGCTAACGGAGATATTATGCCAAGGGGCAAAAGACATATTAGCAGGGCTGTCCCATTAAAATTTCTGCAATAACGTGCTGCAGCTCAGAGCTGGGCAGAACAGATATGATAAAACACTTGCTGTATCTGCCTTCCAGCAGCTCAGAGCTGCGCGGATTACATGCAGTAAGATATGGCTTACATTTTGGTACAGAGCTGTGTGACTAATTGTTAATAATGCTTTCGAATTGAACAGTGAGTTGGCGTAAAATTTTTGTTAACCCTACGTTCCAAGCGTGCATGAGACTTTCGCTATCTTTATTTTTTAACGGAATCGCTTCATGGAAGGTTTTATTGATTAAAATCTCTGGATTTTTATGCGCGATGGGTTTCACTAATGTAAATTGAATGGTCATGACAGCGGTGGGTTGTGCTTTATTGCGATAATCGGCATAGAGCTCTAAAACTTTTGTTGCCAATATATAATTAGGTTCAGCAACGCTTTGTGCGTCGATGACATGCTGAAATAATCCCGTGCGATAAAAATAACCCGCGAAAACATGTTGTAATTCTGCTGCCGGCGGCGTTATAAAAACATTATAAAAATCGTTGATATAATTCACGGTACTTAATCGATAAACAAAACTGATGCCCGAAAATTTTGGCGTGATGCTGACCGATGTTATTTCTAATATATTAGTGTTTGCTTTTGATGGCGCTTGCACTGAGTTGTTGGCTTCAAATGCATATTGCGTTCGAGCGGCATATTTTGCATTTAGACATCCTGCTAATAGCGCGCAAGTGAGCGCAAAAAACAGTAATGTCGCTAATCGTTTTTTCATAGGTTATGTGGATTAAGTTCCGGCGGCGGATTTCCAAACATCATTTGTGATGGATAACCTTTTGCTTGCTCAGTTAATAAAGACATATTATGTGAAATATTTTCCAAATTGTCGACGATATATGTAATCTTTTTTTGCGAACGAGAAAGCAATTGATCTGTTTTTTTCATCACTTGATTGGTGGTTTTGGTAAGTTCTTCAAAATGCGCGAAAGCGCTGCTAAATTTCACCCCTTTTAATTCATCTAAAATGCTCTGAGTGTTTTCCGTCAAGTGCGTTAAGGTACTTTTACTGGAGGGGATATAATAATGCGCAGGCTCCCAAATAATGGGTAATGGCCTATTCGCTTTTGGATCTACATAATTTAATTCTAAATAGGCATTGCCCGTCAAGCCTTGTTGCGCGAGTTTGACGCGCAAGCCTTTATTGATTTCTTCCGTCGCGAAAGGTTCTTTGAGTTTGTGGGGGGGCTTTGTTAAAAAGCTGGATGTGATGGCCATGTTGACATAGATATATCGATTATAGGGCGGAGTTGAGAGCATTTTATGGTGATAGACTTCATCTACAAAGGCGATGTTTTTGACATAGCCGATATCTAAGCCGCGATATTTTACCGGCGAACCGGTCGAGAGGCCTTGCACGGATTCGTTAAAATAAGTCTCGATATAAGTAGTTTTGGAAAACAGCTTTTGGTTATTCAACAATAGAATAGCGGAAATAATCAACGCAATGCCGACTAAAATAAATAAGCCAATGTTAAAATAATTAGTTTGTCTGCTCGGTGTCGTCATATCTGTCCCTGAAATCTACGCTTCTCGTTTAAAAAACTTCCTTACTAATACGCTATCACAGTCTTGTCGTAATGTCTCGGGTTTGCCGCTGGCAATAATTTTGCCTTCATGCAGCATGATTACGCGATCTGCGATAGCATTAATACTGGATAAATCATGTGATACGATAAAAAATGTGATGCCAAGCATTTTGGATAAATTTTGTATTAATAAATCTAACTGTGCCGATGTAATTGGATCTAATCCAGATGAAGGCTCGTCTAAAAACAGTATTTTCGGATCCAACACCATTGCGCGCGCGATGGCGGCGCGTTTTCGCATACCGCCACTGATTTCTGCGGGCATATAATCACAGAAGTCAGAAAGCCCGACCATTTCCAATTTACTGCGTGCGATTCGTTGGATCGCTTGAGGAGGTAATTTGGTGAGTTCTTCAAGTGGTAATGCAACATTTTCCAATAAATTCATGGATCCAAATAGAGCGCCATTTTGATACATAACGCCAATTTTTTTAAGAATTCGTGTGCGCTCAATATCGTTTGCGGTAATGATATCATCGCCAGCAATAAAAACATGTCCGGCCGATGGGTGGAGTAAGCCAATCATATGATTGAGCAGTGTTGTTTTACCAATACCCGAACCGCCGACAACCATGAATATTTCACCCGGAGATACATCGAAACTAATATCATGTAATACCAGCAGGTCATCATATTGTGCCGATAAATGTTGTACTCGAATGATGGCGTCTATTGGCATTTTATATTCCCAGCGTGTAGTAGATGTAAGCAAAAATGCCGTCGACGATAATAATCATGATAAGGCTGCTGACGACTGCTTGCGTTGTCGAATAACCAACAGCGCTTGGACCGATTTTTGTTTTTAATCCGCGCATACAGCCGATGCTGGCAATGACGAGACCAAAGAAAAATGCTTTGACGGTGCCGCCGATAAAATCTTTTAAGCGTAATGCAACATCGAGTTGATGAAGATAAATATAATAATTAAATCCCAATGATTTCATGACAATCGCACAGCCGATTAAGCCTGATAGAATAAGGAAAATATTGAGTATCGGCGTCATCATAGCCGTTGCTAAAATACGTGGAATAGCTAAAAATTTTATGGGCGATAAACCCATTGTTATGAGCGCATCAATTTCTTGATTGATTTTCATTGTGCCGATTTCTGCGGCGAATGACGATGCGGTTCGGCCGGCGAGTAATATGGCTGTGATCAGCGGTCCCATTTCTCGCACGAGACCTAAGCCGACTAGATTAATAATATAAATTTGTGCGCCAAAGCGTCCCATGGGCGCGGCGGATTGAAAGGTGGAAATTATGCCGATTAATAAACCGCATAAGACAATAATGGGTAATGCTTTTGGACCAACATCTTCAAGCGCCATGCCAAAATCTCTCCAACGCAATCCTTTTAAATTTTTGAGGCTCTGCATGCTTTGATAGGCAACCATACCTAAGAAAGTAATATTGTCATAAATATTTTTTTGAATATGGACGATGAAGATTTTTATATTGGTGAGAGGTATTTTTTTGATTTGTCGCATATGTGGTTCGCCGCAATTAATTTGGTTGCGTAGTGCTTGCCGTAGTTGTTGCAACGACGGAGATAATTTTTCTAGATTGAAATTATTTTCATATTTTTCACGCAAGAGATCCAGAAAGGCAAAACCGGCGCTATCGCAGTAATCGATTTTTTCTGCATTTAATGTTACTTGATGAGTGGTTGTTTTAAGAGCGGCTAAGCATTGTTTCCAGATAGCAGGAACCGTTTCATAATCGAGACGACCTGCGATGGTAATCGTAAGATTGCCGCTCGCATCTCGCTCTGTCTCCGCGCTGATTATTTTTTGCTCTTCCATGAGCTAAGCCCTTTAATTTACATATAAATAAGATAGCTTGTTATTGGTATATTATCCAGTCTTCAGCTCAGAGCCGCGAGCCGCCCTGCAATACAGTCTCTGACTGGCTTTGCCCAGCTCAGAGCTGCGCGCATAATGAGGCAGCTCTGAGCTGCTAGAACACAGGCTCTGACTGGCTTGCAGCAGCTCAGAGCTGCCGTAAAGTGTTAAAAAGGTAATTTAATCATGATTGCGCCAGCTTTTCGTCAAACCGCAGCAGCTCAGAGCTGCGAGAGATGGGGGGCGTAAGATGCGTGCTATGACTATGTATCCGCAGCTCAGAGCTGGGAGGATTAAATATTTGTAGGATATTTGCCAGTTTTATGTTGTTGTAAAGCCCAAATCACATGTTCGCGCACGAGCTCGGATGGATGGTTGAGCCGTTGTTGGAGGGTATCTATAATTTTTTGAATAAAAATCCCCGCACCTCTTTCGGCAAGCTCGGGATAGCCAAGGTACGTGGAACTTTTCACATCATATAGTAAATTACCTAATGCAATAGCAATATTGCGCAGCCAGCATTCATAGCCGATGCGCTGGATGGCAGAGTCGTGTGTTTTTTCTTTAAATGTTTTTTCGTCCCACAAAAAAAACGTGATTAAATCAGGGGTTGTAAATTCTTTTTTTGGGTAAAATGCGAAGCGATTTTCCCGCGGCTTGCCGCGTGGGACTTTTCGCTTGGGGATTCTCAAGGGGAGCGGGCGGAACGCTCCCCTTGAGTCGCCGTTCGCGCGGCTTTGCCGCGCAGGCGAAATCTTATCAAGAAATAAAAATCCCCCGTGGCTTGCCACGGGGATTTTTATTCCCCCGACGTTTATTTTTGAAATTTTTATGTTCCAAGGGCAAACGGTTTGACATATATCACAACCAAACACATGTTGACCGATTTTCGTTCTTAATTCGATTGGAATTGATCCGCGATATTCAATGGTTAGATACGAAATGCAACGTCGCGCATCCAATTGATTATCAGAAACCAGTGCGTTCGTTGGGCAGGCGTCTAAACATTTTGTACAATCGCCGCAATGATTTTTCGCTGGCGTGTCGGCAAGTAATTCTACGTCTATAAAAATTTCGCCCAATATGACGAAAGAACCCATGTTTTTATGCATAATTAATGTGTTTTTTCCGATCCAGCCAAGTCCCGCCTGTTGCGCTAATGATTTTTCTAAGACGGGCGCGGTGTCTACAAATATTTTATATGTTAATAGATCAGTTTGTTTTTGAATATATTCAGCCAGCTGTTTTAGTCGTTCGCGTACAACAATATGGTAATCTTTTCCGCACGCATAATTTGCAATGACAGTTGAATCTGAAATATTTTCAGCATAAGGGAATGCGACACAAATAATGCTTTTCGTGCTGGATAAAAGTTTTATAGGATCTAAACGTTTTTCAAGATGTTTATGCATGTAAGACATGTCAGCCGCATAACCTTGTTGTAACCAGTACTGTATCTTTTCTGCATCATGCGTTGTTTGTGGTTGGGTGATGCCTGTGCATACAAATCCGAGAGTTTTGGCATGATTTTTTATATCTGCAGTCAGTGTTTTGATATCTGATCGGGACATGTTGTAACCTCTGTTTGTTACGTTACAATAGTGGGCGTTGGGAATCAATGGAAAAGGCCAAAATATGCGCAATCATTTTTTGTATACCACTGCAGAAATTCGACAACTTGAACAATTAGCGATTAATGCAGGCATGTCTGCGGCAACATTAATGCAGTCGGCGGGGCGCGCATCGTATGATTGGCTGCGGGAACGTTGGCCTCAAGCGCGTTCAGTAGTCATTTTTTGTGGTACGGGGAATAACGGCGGCGATGGATTTGTATTAGCGCAAATTGCCCACGAACAAGGATTGAGTGTTGATGTGCGTTATCTCGGTGATCTTCTTCATCTGACAGGCGAGGCCAAAAATGCCATGCGCCAATGCCAAGGAGCTGGTGTCGACATGCGATCGTTTTCTTCCGATGAAAATATCGAAGCAGATATATTTGTTGATGCGTTGCTCGGCATTGGTTTGTCGGGTGACGTGAGGGAGCCGGTGTTGCAAGCGATAAAATATATCAATCAGCATGGCCAGAAGATATTAGCAATTGATGTGCCATCTGGCATTCAATCGGATACTGGCATGGTAAAAGGTAGCGCCGTGCGTGCAAACAGCACGATAACTTTTATTGGGATTAAGCGCGGCTTGGTCACGGGCGAAGCGGTGGATTATGTTGGTGAGTTGATTTGTCATCACTTAAATTTATCTGCCGATATTATGGCAGAGGTGCAACCGACTGCGCAGGTGTTAAAATGGGAGCAACCATTGCGCACGCTACGGCCTCGTTCGCGTTATGCGCATAAAGGATATTTTGGTCACGTGTTGGTAGTTGGCGGTGATCATGGCATGACAGGGGCATTGCGTTTAGCGGCCCTAGGTGTGTTGCGTTCAGGCGCGGGGCTTGTGACGCTGGCGACGCGGCCTGAACATGCTGTATTGATGAATGTTTTGCGTCCTGAATTAATAAGCTATGGCATCAAGCAAGCAGAAGATTTAACGCCGTTATTAGAGCGCGCCAGCGTTGTTGTGATTGGTCCGGGACTCGGTCAGTCGCCATGGGCGCAATCATTATTGACCGCTGTATTATCAACAGATTTGCCTTTAATTGTAGATGCCGATGCATTAAATTTGTTGGCGAAAAATTCTCAGTATCGTTCTAACTGGATTTTAACGCCACATCCAGGGGAGGCCGCGCGATTATTACAAACCGATGTTGCAACGATACAATCGAATCGTTTTAAAGCGGCGAACGATATTCAAGAAAAATTCGGCGGTATTGCTGTTGTAAAAGGAGCGGGCACGATTATTTGCTGTAATCCAAATGAGTTTCATGTTTGTACGCTAGGCAATCCGGGTATGGCCAGTGGTGGCATGGGCGATTTGTTGTCGGGTATTATAGCGGGGCTGATTACGCAAACGTTAACATTGCCACAGGCAGCGATTGCCGGCGTCGGATTACATGCAAAGGCGGGTGATTTGGCAAGTCGCGATGGCGAGCGTGGAATGATTGCGACGGATTTGTTACCGTTTGTGCGTAAACTAATAAATAGATCTTAAGGATTGATCATGCAAAGAGAATGGTTTTTGAAAAACGAACAAGCGACATTGGATTTAGGAAAACGATTGTCTCAACTTATGTCGCCCATTGGAATGATTTATTTACAGGGCGAATTGGGTGCGGGAAAAACAACTTTTGTGCGCGGATTTTTGCGTGGGAGTGGATTTACGGATAAGGTTAAAAGCCCTACATATACGCTATTAGAGCCTTATCAAATAGGGAATAGATATATTTATCACGTCGATTTATATCGATTAAAAAATCCGACCGAATTAAATGATTTAGGTTTTCGTGATTATTTTGATTTAGGTGTTTTTTTAGTGGAATGGCCAGAGCAGGGAGGGAGATATTTAATTCCGCCCGATCTGACGTTTATTTTCGCGCATCAAGATGAGGGTCGAAAAATAACTGGTATTGCAGGGCATGAGAGCGGCTCGACAATTTTAAATCAACTTTAATCAAGGATTGTTTGGTGAAATTAAGTAATTATAAAAATATTTTTCTCGTGTTGTTGTTTTTTCCTTTGTTTGCCTTTTCAAAGTCGACGCAATTATTATCGTTACGGTTTCAATTGATTCATCATTGCACGCGTATCGTTTTTGCATTAGATGGAAATGTTCAATATCATTCATCGCTATTAACTCAGCCCGATCGTGTTGTGGTAGACCTTTTTAATACCCATTCCGGCATTTCAATAAAGCAATTATATTTAACAAATACGGATATTAAGTCGGTTCGCATGTCTCGAGATGGTGATACGGTGCGCTTTGTATTTGAGTTAAAAAATCCGGTGACCCCAAAAACATTTATGCGTCAAATGCGGCGAACGAATCACTATCGTTTAACAATTGATTTGATGCCGTTTGAATCTCCACAAGCACAGCCGGCGATTCAAGCACGTCGCGAAGAGTTTCATGATGCTGTTATTGTTATTGATCCGGGACATGGAGGTAAAG
>Ga0155284_140_pt2 | contig 17442 bp, 18 predicted proteins | sample RifCSPhighO2_02_FD_106252 | JGI IMG/M metagenome (GOLD analysis project Ga0155284, IMG submission 106252) | Gammaproteobacteria bacterium RIFCSPHIGHO2_02_FULL_42_13 | reverse complement strand
ATGAGTTAACGGCTAAATTTAATCTGGATCACGGTGTGACGTTGGCGATTGTGTTGCCGGCTCTTTGGCATAAACGCAAAGAGTTAAAGCGCAAAAAATTGTTAAAATATGCCGAGCGTGTTTGGGGTATTCACAAGGGTGACGCGGGTATTGACAAAGCAATCGAAAAAACACGTGAGTTTTTTGAATCGCTCGGCGTTAAAACATATTTGAGTGATTATGATATTGATAAAAGTGTGATTCCTGAGTTAGCCGATCGTTTGATGCGACATAAAAATTCTATGATGCAGAATAGAGATGAAGTGACATTGGAAAGCACAAAAATAATTTTGGAAGATTGTATTTAATGACACCAGAAAACATTCGAAACTTTTCAATTATCGCCCATATCGATCATGGTAAGTCGACGTTGGCCGATCGATTTATTCAATTATGTGGTGGGTTGTCTGATCGTGAAATGGGATCGCAAGTGCTCGATTCGATGGACATTGAACGTGAGCGCGGTATTACGATTAAAGCACAAAGTGTCGCATTGAATTACAAAGCGAAAGATGGTCAAACATATCAGCTTAATTTTATTGATACGCCGGGGCATGTGGATTTTGCGTATGAAGTGTCGCGTTCGTTATCGGCTTGTGAAGGGGCGTTGTTGGTGGTGGATGCCGCGCAAGGCGTTGAAGCGCAAACGGTTGCGGTGTGTTATATGGCGATTGAACAGGGTTTGGAAGTGATTCCGGTTTTAAATAAAATTGATTTACCACAAATTGAACCTGAGCGTGTGATTTCAGAAATTGAAGAAATTATTGGGCTCGATGCCAAAAATGCAATTCGTGTGAGCGCAAAACAAGGTACCGGTGTCGACGATATTTTAGAAGAGATCATTGCTCGTGTGCCGTCGCCAAAGGGTGATGCGGATGCACCGTTACAAGCGCTGATTATTGATTCTTGGTTCGATAATTATTTGGGCGTGGTGTCGCTCGTGCGCGTGATGCAAGGTACGTTGTGCGTGAAAGATAAAGTGATTGCGATGTCGGTGAAAAAATCACAACAGGTTGATGAGCTGGGTGTCTTTACACCCAAGCGACAACCCAAGGGAATATTATCTGCCGGTGAAGTGGGTTATGTGGTTGCTGGTGTTAAAGATTTGCATGGTGCGCCGGTTGGCGATACGTTAACACATTTGCATCATCCGGCGGATAAGGCATTGCCGGGGTTTAAAAAAGTGCGGCCACAAGTATTTGCGGGTTTGTTTCCAGTGGATTCCGATGACTATGAATATTTTCGTGATGCATTAGAAAAATTAAGTTTAAACGACGCATCGTTAGTGTATGAACCGGAGACATCAGAAGCATTAGGGTTTGGGTTTCGTTGTGGTTTTTTGGGGATGTTGCACATGGAAATCGTGCAAGAACGTTTAGAGAGAGAATATGATTTAAACTTAATTACGACAGCGCCGAGCGTTATTTATGAGGTGTTCACGTTGCAACGTGAAACATTGCATATTGATAATCCATCTAAATTGCCGGTTGCGAACATGATCCAAGAAATTCGCGAGCCAATTGTGTTGGCAAATATTTTGGTGCCGCAAGAATATTTAGGGGATGTGATTACGTTATGTATGGAGCGGCGCGGTGTACAAAAAAGCATGGTGTATCACGGTAATCATGTGGCGATTAGCTATGAATTACCGATGAGTGAAGTGGTATTAGATTTTTTTGATCGACTAAAATCAATCAGTCGCGGCTATGCTTCGTTGGATTATGCATTTACGCGCTTTCAGTTAGCCGATTTGATTAAGTTAGAAATTTTAGTGAATGGTGAAAAGGTTGATGCGCTGGCATCCATCGTGCATCGCGATGGTGCGTATCATCGCGGTCAAGAGTTGACGCGATCATTAAAAGAGATTATTCCGCGCCAGATGTTTGAAGTGGCTATTCAGGCGGCGATTGGTGGCCAGATTATTGCGCGCACGACCGTCAAAGCGTTGCGTAAAAACGTGTTGGCAAAATGTTATGGTGGGGATATCAGTCGAAAACAAAAATTATTAAAAAAACAAAAAGCGGGTAAAAAACGAATGAAGCGTGTCGGCAAAGTCGAATTACCGCAAGAAGCCTTTTTAGCAATTTTAAAAGTGGAGAAAAAGTGAAATGAATTTTTATTTTCCGTTGGCATTAGTTGTTTTAACGTTTGTAAGTGGTGTGATTTGGGCTGTAGATAAAATGTTTTTTGCATGTGCGCGCAAAGAAATAGGAAAAAAAGAGCCTGGGTATGTTGATTATTCGCGTTCATTTTTTCCGATATTATTGGCGGTGCTTGTGATTCGTTCATTTATCATTCAGCCCTTTACAGTACCCACGGGTTCCTTAGAGCCGACGGTGCAGCCGGGTGATTTTTTGGCGGTGAATCAATTTGCATATGGGTTGCGCTTGCCCGTCATCAACAAAAAGATCGTGTCGATTAGCAATCCCAAGCGTGGTGACATTGTGGTATTTGAGTTTCCGGCGGATACTCGGGTGGATTTTGTTAAACGCGTGGTTGGATTGCCGGGCGATCATCTCGTTTATAAAAATAAAACGTTATATATTAATGGTCAGGAGATGAAACAGACAGGGGTAGGCAAAGGTATCGATTATGAGCCGCCGACCATGACATTTCCTGTGACTATTATGCAAGAAAATTTAGAGGGTGTTGCCCATAATATTCAGATCAATCCAGCAAAAAAAGATTCATATGTCTATGATATAATGGTGCCGAAAGGTCAGTATTTTATGATGGGCGATAATCGTGATGGCAGTGAAGATAGTCGTTTTTGGGGTTTTGTGCCGGAAAGAGATTTGATTGGAAAAGCGTTTTTTATTTGGATGAGTTGGGATAAACAAAAACATTGGGTGAGGTGGTCGAGAATTGGGACGTGGATATAATACACATCTTTGTCATCCCGGAATCAAGCGCAGCGCAGTCCTTGGAATCACGCCGCAGGCGTGATATCCGAGGATCCAGTATAATACATCAAAATATCCGGGATCCAGAAGAATTACGCTAGATAAGCATAAATAGGTAATAACATGGAAAAATTACAGACATTAATGAAAGCAATAAACTATCAATTTAAGAATAAAAGTTTATTGGAAGAAGCATTGCGTCATCGTAGTGCGGGTAAACCGCATAATGAACGCTTAGAATTTCTGGGTGATTCTATTCTTAATTTTGTCATTGCGTCGGAATTATTTAAACGCCTTCCGGCGGCAACGGAGGGAGACTTAAGTCGGTTACGCGCTAATTTGGTCAATAGCAATTGTTTAACCGATATCGCACAAACATTTAATCTAAGCGCTATCATTTCATTAGGTGATGGAGAGCGGCGCTCGGGTGGTGCGATGCGTTCATCAATTTTGGCCGATACTGTCGAGGCGATTATTGGTGCTATTTATCTTGATAGTGGGATGGATGTTTCTTATCAGACAGTTGTGGCCTGGTATCAGGATCGATTAGAGTCCGTCTCATTAGAGGATGTGCACAAAGATCCTAAGTCGCAGTTGCAGGAATTAGCACAAGCGCGGCAATTTCCATTGCCTGAATATGAATTAGTTTCGGTAACCGGTGTGGAACATGCGCAAACATTTGTGGTGCAATGTTGTGTTAAATTATTAGATCATTCAGTGATGGGTGAAGGTACGAGTCGACGTCGAGCGGAACAAGATGCAGCACAGCACGTGTTAGAGGAATTAAATAATGCCAAATGATTTGCATTGTGGTTATGTTGCCATTATCGGTCGGCCGAATATGGGCAAATCGACGCTATTAAATAAGTTATTAGGGCAGAAGGTGAGTATTACGTCGCGTAAGCCGCAAACAACTCGCAACCGTATATTAGGGATTAAGACGAAAGACAACATTCAAACGATTTATATTGATACGCCCGGGATTCATGATCATTCGAAACAAGCGCTAAATAAAATAATGAATCGTGCGGCATTGTCTACTTTGTCTGACGTGGATGTTATTATTTTCTTAGTGGAGGCGCAGGGTTGGACGGAGCAAGATGATTTTGTTTGGCAAAAACTTGAAAATGTTCAATGTCCAATTATTTTATTGTTGAACAAAGTGGATTTGGTAAAGGATAAGGCAAGATTACTGCCGTTGATTGATGCATTGCATGAGAAACATCCGGGGCAAGAAATTATTCCAATCTCTGCCTTGACGGGCGATAATTTAGAACATCTCGAGCAAAGCATTAGCCAACATTTGCCAGTTGCTACACATCTTTTTGCAGCAGATCAGGTAACGGATAATAGTGATGAATTTATTATCTCAGAAATTATACGTGAAAAAATTCTGCGTTTAACCGGACAAGAGGTGCCGCATAAGGCTGCGGTCAAAGTGGAATCCATGAAGATGGAAAAAAATGTTTTGCATATTCAAGCAAATATTTGGGTGGAACGCAAAGGGCAAAAAGCGATAATTATTGGTAAGCAAGGTGCTAAGCTAAAAGAAATCGGTACAACAGCGCGACTTGATTTAGAAAAAGTATTTAATTGTAAAGTTTTTTTGGGATTATGGGTGAAGGTTGAAACCGGCTGGTCGGATGATGAGAGTGTTATTGGTCGAATGATGTGATTTTTTATCATTTAGCGCGCAGCTCAGAGCTGCCGAAATATACGACCTTGAAACCCTTTCTGCGCCTTGCTTCCGGCAGCTCAGAGCTTGATGGATTACAGACTATAAGATATAGCTTACATTTTTGCTAGCACTAATATACTATGATCGATGAACAGCAGCCCGCTTTTGTTTTACATACACGGCAATATCGTGAAACGAGTTTGTTGGTTGAGTTATTGACGCAAAAATCGGGTCGTGTGTGCGTGTTGGCAAAAGGCGTACGTGGTGGGAAAAAATCACAATCGGGCTTGCTGCAGCCTTTTATGCCACTCATGATTAGCTGGAAAGGAAAAGGTGACTTACCTTATTTGTGTTCAGTCGAGCTATTGGGCGAACCGTTTCGTTTTTCATCGAGTATTTTAATTAGTGCGATGTATTTAAATGAATTATTGATGCGCGTATTGCATCGACATGATGCGTGCGAATGTATTTTTAATTTGTATAAAGAAACATTAAAGCGATTTAGTAACAAAGAACATGAAGTTGCCTTGCGTTTATTTGAAAAATATTTATTACAAGAATTGGGATATGCTATTCCGTTAAAATGCGAAGCAATTGATCGTCAGCCGATAGCGGAAGATTGTTGTTACCGTTTTTCGCTAGAGATTGGATTCATACGTGCAGAAATGAATGATGATCAGGGGTTATTTTTTGCGGGGCGATCATTATTAGCGATTGCGCAGGATGATTATTCCGATCTGCAGGTTTTAAAAGATGCGAAGCGACTGATGCGGTTAGCTTTATCGCCTTTGTTAGGCGACAAACCCATCAAAACCCGCGAGTTATTTAGATAACCAATATTTGCAGCAGCTCAGAGCTTGGCGAATTAGACGTCATGAAACGCCGGCTCTGCCTGGTTTGCAGCAGCTCAGAGCTGGGTGGATTAATTTTTTGTAGGATATTTGCCATAACAGAGGGCCAATATGCGTATAGAAGCAATCGTGCAAGATGTTTCAAATCGGTTTCAACAGGCGAATTTATACTATGGTCATGGCACCGATAATGCTGATGATGAAGCGTTTGCGCTCGTGTGTATGGCATTGGATTTACCATTTGATGAAGCGATTTTAGATCGTGATCTGTCTGAACAGGAAGAACAAAAAATTACTGCATTGGTCGATAAACGCATTCAAACGCGAAAGCCATTATCCTACTTAACAAATACGGCATATTTTGTTGGATTACCATTTTATGTAGATGAGCGCGTATTAATTCCACGTTCGCCCTTTGGCGAGTTGATCGCAAACCAATTTCAACCATGGATTCAACAGGAGTCTGTCAAATCAATTTTAGATATTGGCACAGGCAGTGGTTGTATGGCGATAGCTGTTGCGCTTATGTTTCCCGACGCAATAGTGGATGCGGTTGATCTTTCAAAGGATGCGTTGGCCGTTGCGAAAATTAATTGTAAAAAGTTTGAAGTAGAAGGTCGTGTGAATTTAATTTTATCGGATGTTTTTGAACAGGTGCCGCAAAAAAAATACGATATCATTATCAGTAATCCGCCGTATGTAAATCGTGGCGGGGCAAAAGAATTTCCAAAAGAGTATCAACATGAGCCGGCGATGGCGTTAGAAACCAAGAAACATGCATTGGATATTGTGAAAACCATTTTGCATGATGCGTCAGGCTATTTAGCCGATGATGGTATTTTGGTAGTCGAAGTCGGCGAGAATCGAGAGTTATTAGAAAAAGAATGTTCTGATATATCATTTATTTGGCTCGATTTTGCTTTTGGCGGTACCGGGGATGTGTTTTTATTAACGCGAGTTCCGGATAAGCTTTGTAAAGACTGAAATTTTTAATACAATGCTTAGGTTTCTGGCGAAAATGCGCCAGATTTGGCCAGATGAGGCATTTATCGCAAAATAAGCGAAGATGTAGTTATTCTACATTGAGCTTATTTTGCGATGAATAACGAAATATGGCCAAAAAATGGCGCATTTGCAGCCAAACGCTTATCCGGGACTCGCGTTATTACATGCCGCAGCTCTGAGCTGATGCATCAATTTGCTGCAGCTCAGAGCTGGGAAAATGAGGGGCGCTGAAATACTTGCTGTGCCTCGCTTTCCACAGCTCGGAGCTGGGTGGATTAAAGTTTTGTAAGCGTTTGGCTTAACACGGATATTTCACGCGATTGCGTAGCGAGAACGCAGTAGTTATAGCTTTATTCGCGTTCGCAGTAGCAATTGTGTGAAATATGCGGGTTAAGTATTATTTTATGGGCGAATTATTGATAATTCATGACCCATTCAAGTTCTTTGCAGAATTTTTGATAAAACATATCGATCTGGTCGGTTTGGTTTTGTTTTGCTGCATGTTCTAAATCTTCAGCCGCTTGCTTTAATCGAACGGTGCCAACGTAACAGGTGGCGCCATGTAATTTGTGAACGGCTTGTGCGAGTTGAGTAAATTTTTTTTTGTCATAAGCGGTTTGAATTTCTTGTTTATGTTGGGGTAGGGTTTCAAACAGCATATCAAACAATTCTTTGGCAAGCGCCATATTTCCATTGGCAAGTTTTTCGCCCAGCGCCCAATCGACAATGTTATCTTGGTCCTTCATATAATATATTATACGTGATCTTTAGCCTTTTGCCAAAGTTCTTCCATTTCGTCAAGGGACAGATCAGATAAAGCCTTATGGTTTGTATGTTGTTCCATCCAGCGGAATCGGCGATCAAATTTATTATTCGTTTGCTGCAAGGCGGTTTCGGGGTCGAGTCCTAAATGACGGGCAATATTACTACATGTAAATAAGACATTGCCCATTTCCTCTGAAATTTTATTATGACCAAGCTTGTTTGTAATCGCTTGATTTAATACCATTATTTCTTCTTGTAGTTTATCAAAAATAGGCGGGAGAGCATCCCAGTCAAAACCGACTCGATGCGCATGTTGCTGTAATTTATGTGCGCGCGATAGCGCGGGGAGAGAGCGGGGAACGTCGTTTAATAAGCTATCCGGTTTATGTGGTTTTTGTTGTTGCTCGTCATGTTTGATTTGCTCCCACTGTGCGGCAATTTCTTTTAGCGTGAGTGGTTTTTTTATGTCAAATACATGGGGATTGCGGCGCTTAATTTTTTGCGAGAGTTTTTGCATGAGCTCATCTAGCGAAAAGAGATCTTGTTCTTCACCAATTTGCGCATAAAACAAAACTTGTAATAATAAATCAGCAAGCTCTTCTTTGATGGCGGGGATATTATTTTCATTAACGGCCTCGGTGAGTTCATAGGCTTCCTCGATCGTATATTGTGTGAGCGAGTCGAGTGTTTGGCGTTTGCACCAAGCACAGCCATGTGATTCGTGGCGCAATTGTTGCATCATGTCTTGTAATTGCTCGAGGATCGTTTTGTTAGTCATGATGCAATCGTCGAATCGTGTGAATGTTTGGGATCTGTTGAATATGGTCGAGTATTGTCGTTAACCGATCAAGATGTACGATATCTATTGTGATAACAAACCGCGCCTCATGTTTTTTGTTATTAACAAAGGTTTGTAATTGCGACATATTAACTTCTTGGTTTGCTATAGAGGTGGTGATATCGCGCAATAAATTCGGACGATCATAGGCCAAGATTTCAATATCAACTGGATAGGTGATGGCGGTTTTATCGCCCCAATGGACTTCAATAAAGCGATTGGTGTGCTCGTTATCCGTGGCGGCGATGTTTTTGCAATCGCGATGATGAATGGTGACACCATGGCCTGTGGTGATATACCCAATGATGGGATCACCAGGAACTGGCCGACAGCATTGTGCGATTTGTGAAAGCAAATCGCCGATACCGTAAATCATGATATTCTTTTTGGATTTTTGTGCGCTCGCGCGTGGTTTTATGGCCGGCAACTCAGACGATTTTTGCGAAATATGATCAACTAGGTCGCTGGGTATCACGTTGGTCAAACGCGATAGTCGCAATTGTCCGTTACCCAATCCAGCAAGCATCTGATCAGATGATTTATAATTTAGTTTATGTGCAATTTCATTTAAGTTTAAATTGTCGATATTTAATCGTTGTAATTCTCGCTCTAGAATAGCTTTGCCTTCGGTGACATGCGTATCGTAATGTTGTTGCTTAAACCATTGCAGCACTTTGGCACGTGCGGTTGAGGTTTTTAAATAACCGCGTTGAACGGATAACCAGTCACGACTTGGTCCACCTTTTTTAGTTGTTAAAATTTCGATTTGATCGCCGGTTTTTAATAGTTGTGTGAGCGGCACAATTTTTTTGTTGATTTTTGCGCCGCGACAACGGTGGCCCACATCCGTGTGAATGTGATACGCAAAATCTAAAGGTGTGCTGCCAATCGGCAAGTCAATAATATCGCCCGCAGGCGTGAAAACATAAACACGGTCTTCTAATATCTTTTTTTCCATTTCTTTTGGTAGGTTTTTATCATGCGTCAATTCTTTCTGCCAATCCAACAAATAACGTAACCAGGTAATTTTATCTTCGTAGGTGGGCTTTTGTTTTGTGCCTTCCTTGTAGATCCAGTGCGCTGCCAAGCCCATTTCGGCTTCTTTGTCCATTTGTTCGGTGCGAATTTGAACCTCGAAATTTTTGTCATCAGGGCCTACAACTGCCGTGTGAATGGAGCGATAACCATTGGGTTTTGGCTTGGTGACGTAGTCATCGAATTCTTGAGGAATAGAGGTGAAGAGGCTGTCCACAATGCTTAAAACTTTATAACATTCATCGACCGTTGATACCAATACGCGTACCGCATGAATATCATAAATTTCAGTGATCGGTAATTTTTTGCGTTGCATTTTTCGTTTAATGCTGTAAATATGTTTTGCACGGCCATAAATTTTGGCTGATATATGGGCTTCTTTTAGTGCCGTTTGTAAGATGTTCACGAACTCGTCGACACGGGCGTTACGGTTTGTGCGGCGTTCTTTTATGTTTTTAGCGATTTCTAAATATTCTTTTGGCGTCAGATAAAAATAGGATAAATCTTCGAGTTCCCATTTGATTTGGTGTAACCCTAAACGATTCGCAAGTGGGGCAAAAATGTTAAAGGTTTCTTGTGCCGCTTGTTTTTTTATGCGAGTCGGCTCGTGACGAATCATGCGCATGGTGACGAGCCGATCGGCCAGTTTAATGACGATGGCGCGGACATCTTGAACCATGGCGAGTAACATTTTTCGAATATTATCGATTTGCTCCAGATGTTCCGTTGCGAGAATATGGCGCGATTTATCAATCGCGTTCATCTGGGCAGCATTTTGTGTCAGTTTGGCGACATTGGGCCCTAGCTGCTCAGTGATTTCATCTAATTCGAGATCCGTATAAGTAAACGCATTATAAATAATAGCGGTTGCGATGGATTCTGGATCAAATTGCAGCTGAGCTAAAATATCGGCGGTTTGTAAACCCTGATCAAGACAGTTGATATTAAAGGGTGTTAATTTATCTTCGCCGGCGATCTGTGCCAGGCGGCAGGCATCCTGAATCAATGGTCGCGATTGTGGATCAATATTTAGACGATCGATCCATTGATCGATATCAATCGAGCCGTCGCTATGTTGTGGCAGTGGTGTATGTATATGTACCATGATTTTGTCGCTCACCTCCGGGCTGAGTTTGGTCAGTCAGAGCTTGAGTTTAGCATAAATTGTAAACGCATGCAGCTCTGAGCTGCCTCTGAGCTGCGGATAGGCAGTCACAGTCTGGGTTGTAGGGGGTTGTTTAGCTCTAAGCTGACTTTGGGGTAAAAAGCGCGATAGTTTCAAAGTGGGTGGTGTGGGGGAACATATTTAATAGGCCAATTTTTTCTAGTGTCCAGCCGAGTTCGGCGAGTTTGCCGGCATCTCTGGCTAGCGTCGCGGGATTGCAGGAAACATAGACGATGCATTCTGGATTAAGTGAATGAATGTATTCTAATATCTCTAGTGCGCCAGTGCGTGGCGGATCCAAAATTACTTTATTGTATTTTTGTTTTGCCCAATCCGTTTCTGTGACCGTTTCATTGAGATCGGCGGTGAAGAATTTAATATTAGATAGCTGATTGTTTTGTGCGTTTTGTCGCGCAAGGTGAATTAAGTCATCGTTTCCTTCGATACCGATAATCTGTTTGCAGTGTGCGGCAATGGGTAGCGTAAAATTACCTAATCCACAAAACAAATCTAAAATATTATCGTCTTTATTGGGCTGTAGCCATTCAATCGCGCGTGCAATCATGAGTGGATTAATTGACGCGTTGACTTGCGTAAAATGACAGGGATGAAATTGTAATTTCAAATGTTGATTCATGTAGGTTAATAATAAATGATTGTCATCGGGATAGAGTTTATGAACACTGTTTAAATCATCGGGTTGCAAATAAATCCAAAAGGAATGCTGTTTGCCAAATGCACGTAGTTTTTCTAAATCATCTGGCGTCAATGGCTTTATATGCCGAAAGACAAGTGCCGTTTGATCGTCGCCGACGGCTACTTCAATTTGTGGAATGTCTTTACAAATACTTAAACTGCCGATCAGTGTTTTTAGATTTTCAATTTGGTTGCAGAGCGTCTTATGTAAAATGGGGCATTCAGACATTTTTGCAATGTATCGCCCATTTTTTTCTCGAAAGCCAACGTATAAGGTGTCGAGTTTGTCGACAAAACGTGCGCCGAGTCGTGCTTTGCGGCGATAACCCCAGATATCGGCGGTGATGGGCGGCACGATTTTTTTTGGTTCGACATGGCCAAAATGATGGAGCTGCTCTATGAGCACGGCTTGTTTGTGCTGTAATTGAAATTCAGTATTGGCATGCTGTAATTGGCAGCCGCCACACACGGCATAATGTGGGCATTTAGGGGAGATGCGCTCAGGGGAGGGGGTTAATATTTCAATGGATTGCCCTTCGTCGAATCGACGATGTGATCGGGTGTATTGAAATTTTATCGTTTCATCAGGAAGCGCGTTGTGGATAAAGACGGTTTTGCCGTCGATATGCGCGATGCCACGGCCATCATGGCTGATGCTATCGATTTTCGTGATGACCGGTTCTTTTGAGAATTTTTTTCGTTTTTTGGACATTGATAATATACCTGTGTTGGTGGTGAGTTATAACAAATCCGCAATGCTGTGGTCAAGTTTATGCTAAATAATGATGATGTACGCAATGTCTTACAAAAAATTAATCCTTGCAGCTCTGAGCTGCTGCTAAGCAGTCATAGCATGGGTTGCAGAAGCATCAATTTGCGCAGCTCTGAGCTGCTGGCGCGAGAAGTTAAAAGATCATTGGTAGTTCGTATTTGATAGGGTAACATGTCTCGAAGCCTTTTTTGTTGCACCCATTGGGTGGCTAATGATTTTCGATAAAACCATTATGACTTTTCTATATCGGGATCGGGGAGGAGAATTTACCGGCAAAAATTGTGAAAAGTGCTACACTTCAAACAACTCGGTCTTAATTCTATAGTGAGTTTTTATGAGAGAGAATAGCCACATTTCAGCTGATTTTCCGTATAAGTCGAATTATATCAATGTATTAGGCGCAAAAATACATTATATCGATGAGGGAGAGGGCGATCCGATACTTTTTTTGCATGGTATCCCAACCTCCAGTTATTTGTGGCGCAATGTGATTCCGCATGTTTGCTCCTGTGGGCGCTGTATCGCGCCTGATTTAATTGGCATGGGTAAATCAGATAAATTGGATATTCCGTATCGTGTTTTCGATCATATCAAGTATATGGAAGGATTTATTGAGGCGTTAAATTTAAAGAACGTGACTTTGGTACTGCATGGTTGGGGGTCGGTGATCGGATTCGATTATGCCATGAGACATTCTGATAACATCAAAGGGTTGGCATTTCTTGAAGCGTATTTGCGCCCCGAGTCGAGTAATGTGCTGTCGCTATCAATGCAACAAATGCATGATCTGTTATGTTCACCTTGTAAAGCCTATGAATTAATTGTGCACTCCGATTATTTTGTGGAAAAGATTTTATCGAGCGGATCGCTCCGGCGTTTAACGGATAAAGAATTATGTTGTTATAAAGAGCCGTTTTCCAAACCAGAGCATCGTCGTTTGTTGTGGCGATATTTGCAAGATTTACCGATCGGTTCCGAGCCTAAAGATGTTGTCCAGCTTATTTGCGATTATTCGAAATGTCTGATGAGATCGAAATTGCCTAAATTAATGCTGTATGGTTTTCCTGGATTTCATACTACGATCGATGCTGTGCAGTGGGCGAAAGAACATCTTGATAAATTAACGATCGTTGATATTGGTGATGCATTGCACTATGCACAAGAATCCAATCCAGAAGAAGTGGGGCAGTCTATTGCGGAGTGGTATCAGGGGATCGATTAAAATAAAAATCCCCGCCGCGCAGGTGAAATCTTATTAATAAACAGCATGTTGTGAGATACACTAAATAATTTACATTCTCGGATGAGCTTGTTGATGGGCTACCAGGTTGTTAAAAAAAATATTTAAAATATTTAAAAGTAATGAGACATTAGTATAAATTATGTTAAACTAATCTTTTTCGCGTTTAAAGTAAGAAATCTCCGCTGCTTGCAGCGGAGACAAGGGCGCTGGGGAGTCCAGAGGGGAGCAATGCAATGCTCCCTTCTGGTCGCCGTCCGCGCGGGTTTCCCGCGCAGGCGAAATCAATTAAGGAAACAATCTCGGCCGCTTGCGGCCGAGTTGTTGAAAATGTCATAGGATATGGCAAGTTCACGGGAGCCGTAAAGGATACGTATGGCAGAGCAAACTAAGGATGGCATAGCAGGTAGTACGAGCAATGTACTGCAACTGTTTGCGAAACGCCCACAAAGCGCGCCTAAAAATTCACCTGCACAGAATGAAAAAATGTCCAAACGTCTTATCGAAGCACGCGGCTTATTTGAGTCATTAGAAGTCAAAATCAGAGCGGCTCAGAAGTGGGGGAACCCTGTTACATTCAATGAAAAAGAACATGCAAGACTAAATAAATTATGCGGGTTATTTAACGAAGCTAAAGTAAATTCTCAAGTTGACTACGGGCGCATCAGTGAGCTAGAGATCCTTCAACAGATTGCGCGTATGTGGCGTAAGTTGTACGTCAAGCCACAAGAAGTGGCGCAAGAGAAGCCAAAAGAAATGCCCAACGAACAGCCAGAAGTTCGGCTTGTCTTTAGCCCTCGGCCAGTTTTTTTTCGACCAAGATAATTTCATTTGCCTCTATTTATTTTCCGATTATCATTGAGGTTATTATTTATGAGTTAAAGGAGTAAGTAGTGATGGACCAGCAAATTCAATTTTATACCGCAGTCACAGTTGTGATTTTAGTGCTGTTATTGGTTTGGCTGCTTTGGACGTTTCGTGCGAAAAAAAATACACAACCGCTGCATCATGGTTCTCCAGAAAAAAAGTCGACAAATTATAACTATTTAGCTGGCGATGATGTGGTTGCAAGCAAATTAGATTTGGCACGTAGTTACATTGATATGGGCGATAAAGAAAATGCGCGCGATATATTGCTGAGCGTCTTGCAGGAGGGAAACAACAAGCAGAAAGCAGAGGCGAAGGAATTATTGCATAAAATATAGCATATTACGGCTGTCATCTTGGGTGTCGCCATTCTTTGGCTTGACCACGAGGGTCTGTCCTTATATCCTTCCTCCATGCGAATCGCTTTAAATATACAATACAATGGTGCCTCATTTCATGGGTGGCAGCGTCAACCCGATTGCTGCTCTGTTCAAGAAACCGTTGAAAACGCGGTATCTAAGGTAGCTGACGAATCTATTTCAGTTGTTTGTGCGGGACGTACTGATGCGCTTGTGCATGCGCTCGGTCAAGTCGTGCATTTTGATACAGATGTGCAACGAGAATTAATTGCTTGGGAGTTCGGCGTCAATAGCTATTTGCCGAAAGATATTTCCGTCAATTGGGCGCGAATAGTGCCGAACGATTTTCATGCGCGTTTTTCCGCGGTCAAAAGACATTATCGTTATATTATTTATAATGCACGCACGCGTTCAGGTGTTTGGAATGATCTTGTGACCTGGATATCGCGTGACTTAGATACGGATAAAATGTTATCGGCTGCAAAATATCTGTTGGGCGAACATGATTTTTCTTCGTTTCGTAGCGCGCAATGTCAGTCGAAAACACCGATACGTTGTATTGATTCACTTGAATTAAAGCGTTGCGGTGAGTTTATCGTTTTAGATGTTATCGCTAACGGATTTTTACATCACATGATTCGCAATATCATGGGTACGTTATTGCCGATTGGTTCCAATGAGCAGCCGATTGGATGGATGCAGTTTGTGCTAGATGCTTGTGATCGTACAAAAGCAGGCGTAACCGCGCCTCCCAATGGATTGTATTTTATGGGCGTTTACTACCCGCAAGTCTTTGATTTTCCGCTGCTCGCGCCGATATCTGTTTTGCCGTTTTAGTGGGCTATGTTATACTCCTGGCAGTATAAATGAGGTCAGTATGAATTGGTTTAAACGGCTCTTGCCATCCATTAGTTCCAAGGCGTCGAAGCGTAAGGAAATTCCAGAAGGCTTGTGGCGTAAATGTGATGCATGTCAATCGGTCATATATCGTGCCGAATTGGAACGCAATCTGGACGTGTGTCCGAAATGCAATCATCATATGTATATCAGTGCGCGTGCGCGACTGAACGAATTTTTAAATAGAGAAACCATCGAAGAAATTGCGGCATGTATCGCGCCGGTCGATCGCTTAAAATTTCGCGCCAAAAAGAAATATAAAGACAGTATTCATCATGCGCAAGTGACTACGGGTGAAAAATCTGCGTTGGTTGTTTTTAAGGGGCAATTACTTGAATTACCAGTCGTCGCTTGCGCGTTTGAATATAAATTTATTGGTGGTTCGATGGGTGCGGCGGAGGGTGAAAAATTTGTACAAGCGGTTAATTGTGCGTATGACGAAAAACGGCCATTGATTTGTTTTACTGGCAGCGGCGGTGCTCGCATGCAAGAGGCGTTAATTTCATTGTTTCAAATGGCGAAAGTCAGCGCTGCGTTAGCACGTTTAAGTGATGCGAGCATTCCTTATATTGTTGTGTTAACGAATCCAACGATGGGGGGCGTATCTGCTAGCTTGGCGATGTTGGGTGATATTATTATTGCAGAACCGGATGCGTTGATTGGTTTTTCAGGTCCGCGCGTTATTGAGCAAACCATTCAGCATTCATTGCCTGACGGATTTCAAAAGAGCGAATTTTTACTAGAACATGGAGCGATTGATATGATTGTTGACCGTCGTCAATTGCGCAGTCGTGTTGTAGAATTATTATCTAAATTAAAAAAATTAAAAAATTAATGCGTTTTTCTACTTTACAGCAATGGTTGTTTTGGTTAGACACACAACAGGTGACTTGTTCTGCGCCGCAGGCGTTTGAACAAATGCGTTCGATCGTGCAACGCTTAAACCTTGCTTCCCCGCGTTATCCAGTGATTACGGTCACCGGCACCAATGGGAAAGGATCTTGTGTCGCTTTATTAAAATCAATTTATATGGCTGCGGGCTACCAGGTGGGGACTTTTACGTCACCGCATTTGTTTCGGTTTAATGAACGTATTTGTTTTCAAGATCAATGTATTGATGATATATTGTTGTGTGAGTTTTTTGAAAAAATTGATCAGGCGAGAGACGCAGTCACATTATCTTATTTTCATTTTTCATTTTTAGCTGCGTTGTTATGGTTTCAGTCGTTAAAATTAGATGTGGTTATTTTAGAAGTTGGGATCGGGGGGCGTTACGATCCGACGAATATAATTGATGCAGATTTATCAATTATTACGAGTATTGATTTGGATCATTGTGAACGTTTAGGTTATACGCGCGAAGCGATTTCGCTGGAAAAGGCCGGTATATTTAGACCCCATCGGCCAGCTATTTGCGGCGATCGTCATCCGCCGCAGGCATTATTGAATTATGTGCAATCCATGGATATTCCGTTTTATTATCGCGGTAAAGATTTTGATGAAATGAGCTTAATGGTGATCGAGAAGCTTTCGCATAAATTGTCTGTGAAGAAAGAACATATTCAAACAGGCATGAAACAATCCGCATTGCCTTGGCGCTGTCAATTAGTGGAGAAAGATGGGGTTAAATATTTGTTAGATGTTGCGCATAATCCTGCGGCCATACGGCGATTGGCAGAAAAAATACGGGATATTTCTGTGTCGGGTCGTGTGTTTGCTGTTTGCGGCATGTGTAAAGACAAAGATCTTGTGCAGAATATGAAACCCTTAGTCGATAGGGTTGATGGTTGGTTTTTGGCAACGCTCAATAATGTGCGCGGCGCGTCGAGCAAGGAATTGGGAGAAATTTTGACACAATTGCAGGGAAAAAATATTCATTGCTATGATTTAGTTAAAACTGCATTTCGATCAGCGCGTGATCAACTGCAGAAAGGGGATCTGTTGGTGGTATTTGGTTCGTTTTTTATGGTTTCGGATGTACATTTTTAGCATTTTGGTATAGTCTTTTATATCAGAGTTTTATTATTGGAGAAGAGGTGTCATATGGAAATTCAAGCAAAACATCGCATCATCATGATCATTGTGATTTTGGCTTTGTTGGTTATTTTTGTGCCGATGTTGTTTAGTAAACGGGCTCGCGAAAAGCTATCATCAATAATTATTCCTGCCAATCCGGCTACGCCAACTGTGGTCAGCGATGCGACAACGCCTGCAGTCGCTGCGGTTCCAAGCGCGGTTCCAAGCACAGATACATCCAGCGATTCAACATCGCAGATGACGATAACGCCGGTCACGGGGGAGGGGAATAGTACGGCAGAATCGGCGACTACGT
>Ga0155284_167_pt2 | contig 18373 bp, 12 predicted proteins | sample RifCSPhighO2_02_FD_106252 | JGI IMG/M metagenome (GOLD analysis project Ga0155284, IMG submission 106252) | Gammaproteobacteria bacterium RIFCSPHIGHO2_02_FULL_42_13 | reverse complement strand
TTGAAGATGAATATGATGCGGTTGCAAAAGAATATATCTTGCGCGTCACGCAACATTGTCCGGATACGCCGAATCAATCGAATAAAAAACCGATGCATATACCCTTGGCAGTTGGGTTGTTGACGAAAGAAGGTCATGATATTCCCTTGATGCTGAAGGGCTCAGATGAAGAATCGTCATTAACGCATGTATTATCGCTGCGCGAAAAAACGGAGAGTTTTGTTTTTACGGATATGCCTGAAAAACCCATTCCTTCATTGCTGCGTGGTTTTTCTGCGCCGGTTAAGTTGGATTATGATTATAGCAATGAAAATTTAGCTTTTATCATGGCGCATGACAGCGATGCGTTTGGTCGTTGGGAGGCAGGGCAGCGTTATGCGGTGCGTTTGATGCTCGATTTAATCAAAAAGATTCAAAACAAAAAGCCGTTAGAATTATCAGCGGCGTTTGTTTCTTCATTTAAATCAGTATTAGAAAGTGGCATTGAAGCGGCGCTCGTCGCGCAAATGATGCAATTGCCGACCGAGACATTTTTGGCGGAATGTATGGATATCGTCGATCCGGATTCGATTTTTGCAGCACGTGAATTTATGATGACGACATTGGCAGAAAAATTAAAATCATTGTTGATGCAACTATACAATGCGGAGAAAAAGCCGTATGAATATACGATTACCGCTGTGGGCACACGCAGTTTAAAAAATATGAGTTTGCAATATTTAATGCGTTTGGATGAGGCGGATGTTATCAAATTATGTGTTCAGCAATTTGACACAGCCGATAATATGACCGATCGATTTGCGGCATTGACGGCGTTGGTTAATTCTGAATGTTCAGAAAAAACAGCTGTTTTAGATCGGTTTTATGATAGGTATCATGAGGATCCATTGATGATTGACAAATGGTTGCGCGTGCAAGCATTGTCAACGGCCAAAGATACGTTGTCGCGCGTTCAAAAATTATTGGAACATCCTGCATTTAATATTAAAAATCCCAACCGTACACGTTCGTTATTGGTGAATTTCTCGCGATTTAATCCGGTTCGCTTTCATGATATTTCAGGTGAAGGATATGAATTATTGGCCAATCAGATTATTCGTTTAGATAAATTAAACCCCCATATGTCCGCGCGTATTTTGGCGCCGTTGTCCAATTGGAAACGTTATGATGGCAAACGACAAAAATTGATGCGCGCGGAATTAGAGCGTATTTTATTGGTGGATAAACTATCGAAGAATGTGTATGAGTTGGTGAGCAAGAGTATGGGTTAATCTTAAAGGAATCGTCATTTCGACATGACGGAGGAGCTAACGTGGGGATGATATTATGACAAAATCCCGCCAAGAAACAGATATATTCGGTGCAATTTCCGTGCCCGATGATAGATATTGGGGCGCGCAAACGCAGCGGGCGCTGATGCATTTTGATGTGGGCTTTGATGCCATGCCGCTTGAAATGATTTGGGCGTTAGGTTTGATTAAACGATCGGCGGCTGTTGCGAATGGTGAATTAGGTTTGTTGCCATCGCAAAAAGCAAAATGGATTATAAAAGCGGCTGATGAAGTCATGCTCGGCAAACTGTTGTCGCATTTTCCTTTGAAGCTCTTTCAATCTGGCAGTGGTACGCAAACCAATATGAATATGAATGAAGTGATTGCGAATCGTGCGATTGAACTGGCGGGCGGACATAAAGGCAGTAAGGATCCGATTCATCCGAATGATCATGTGAATTTATCGCAATCGACGAATGATATGTTCCCGACGGCCATGCATATTTCGACGACGATATTATTGGCAGGTAATTTGTTGCCGGCAGTGAAAACATTGCGCGATGCGTTAGCGAAAAAACAAAAAGCATTTGATAAAATCATTAAAGTTGGGCGAACGCATTTACAAGATGCAGTGCCGATGACGTTGGGACAAGAGTTTTCAGGTTATGTGGCACAATTGGATGATAATATTGCGCGAATTAACGCTTGTTCGAAAGAGTTATATGCCTTGCCGATGGGTGGAACTGCCGTGGGGACTGGCATGAATGCGCATCCTGATTTTGCTAAATTAGCTGTAAAAGAAATCAAACAGGCAACCCATTTCCCCTTTGTTGTGGCTAAAAACAAGTTTGCCTTGATGGCGGCACATGATGTGTTTGCATCGGTGAGCGGTGTGTTAAAAGTGTTGGCGATATCATTAACTAAAATTGCGAATGATTTGCGTTGGCTAGGTTCCGGGCCGCGCTGTGGTTTGGGCGAATTATTGTTGCCAGAAAACGAACCGGGTTCATCAATCATGCCGGGCAAAATCAATCCATCGCAATGCGAAGTGATGCGCATGGTATGCGCCGAAGTGATTGGCTGTGATGCGACGATTGCATGGGCGGCGGCGAATGGCGAATTGGAATTAAATGTATTTAAGCCGATTATTATTTTTAATATGTTACGCGCGATTCGATTGTTGTCGGATGCGTGTGAAAGTTTTGCCGAGCATGTCGTTAAAGATTTAAAGGCGAATGAAACACAATTGAAATATTATGTCGAGCAATCGTTAATGTTAGCGACGGCTTTAGTGCCACATATAGGTTATGATAAGGCGGCGAAATTAGCGCAATACGCACAGAAAAATGATTTAAGTTTGCGCGAGGCATGTATTAAATTAAATTACTTGAGCGCAGCAGAGTTTGATCAAGTGATCGATCTTGCTTGGTGCACATAATTTGTTGGGCCTTACGGCCCAACCTACGTACTCACCACCAGTTTTCAGATTTGCCGAGCAAATAGACCGACGAACTGAGTGCAGCAGCAGCAATCGAGATGTTGCCAATGCCGCCGACAATTTCTTTTAGTTGTTCGGGAGAAATGTCTTGTAGCAATCCCGCATTTCTGACTAACGCATATTCATGTCGATGCGCAAGCACAAATTCCTTGGCAATTTCCATGGCTCTTTGGAATCGTTCTGATTTTGAGGGTGATGTGCCTATTTTTGATTTTTTTAGTTCTAGGGCAAGATCTTGTTCGAGTTGTTGGTTAAGTTTATGTGCATCCATGTTCATTTTTCCTTAAATTAATAACAACATTTTTAGTGTAGCAGCACATGATCAGATTTTCAAGGTGTAGATTTTGAGTTCTCTGCTTGCAATGCTTTTGAGTATCTTGGTAGTATAAAAAGTGAGTGCGTTGTATTTTTTTAAAGAGGCATGAATTTGATATGCTAACAAAATTTATTGGGGATGATTTTGTTTATGACGGAAAAACAGGAAAGATGTTATTGAGTCAGAACGCGGCCTTTATCGATTATTTTTTGGGAGGGAAAAACTTAAGCGAAACGATGTTTCGCCTGTGTGAGGAGGTTTTTTCGGAGAAATCCTTGGCGGGTTATGCGGTTCCCAGCTTAGAAGAAATAAAAGCGGTAAAATGTAATAAATTCATATTTAATCTGACCGAAGACTGTAATCTACGGTGTGCTTATTGTCCGTATAGCGGCGGGGAGGAAACTCTTAAAAACAGGGTACGAAGCCATCAAGTGCTTTCAAAATCGATGGCAGAGCAGGGGATTGCATTTCTTAAAAAATATGCGGGCACAAAGCCCGCCATTGCATTTTATGGTGGTGAACCGATGCTTAACTTTGATTTAATGAAGTATATTGTTGGTAGAGTCAAAGAGGAGCTTCCAGAATGTTCTGATAGAATGTTAACAACGACGAATCTTACTGTATTTAACGATGAAATTGCGGCTTTTTTAGTGAAAAATGAGATTACTATTTTCGTGAGTATTGACGGATCCAAGCAGATAAATGATCGATATCGTTCATTTTCAAATAAACAGGGTGTTTTTGATATTGTTTATAATAATTTATTAAAACTACATCATGATTACCCTGCGTATTATCAATCGCATGTAGCAGTTAATAGTGTGTTGGCACCGCCTATTGATTGTGATGATATTAATGATTTTTTTAAATCTCAGCTTCCTCCTGTTGCGCAGAATACCTTTCGACTAGCGGCTGATTATTACGATACTATCTATCGGGAGCATGGAACGACGCGCGAAGCGGAACGACGAAAAATTGATGAATGGGCAATGGCTAAATTGGTTACCTGTCAAGCCAGGGCAGATATCTTAAAAGAGCCTCTGCTTAAGGATTGGTGTGAAACAGGAAAAGCATTTATTGCTATGTGCAAGCCGGTGAATGAAGATGGATTTCGACCTTTTGTATCTTGCGTGCCTGGTAGTGTTGTTCTTTTGAATGTAGATGGGACACTGTCGATTTGTGAACGCTGTGAATCCATGAAAATAGGCGATGTTAGTCAAGGATATGACTTTAATAAGATCAAAAAAATTATTGATGGTTGGCAAGATGTGTTAAAAGATAAATGTTTAAACTGTTGGGCTTCTGCATTTTGCAAGTCCTGTTATAAATCGGCGTGGGATGGGGCGGGTTATAGTAAAAATGACTTATCAGATTATTGTCAAGCGTTATGTGATCGGGTTGAATGGTGTTTAGATAGGTTGTATAGTTTTAAACTAAAAAAGCCTGATGTATGGGATGTTTTGTTTCCGCCAGAATAATATTTTCTGAGCTCGCGTCCTTAAGATTTGTACGAAATAACCGATAAATATGCCAATAATTGACTATTTCTTTTGTAAGAGAATGCGCTGATGGTGAGTGTTATCAAGGTGTTAAGATCGATATGATTTTTTTTATGTTTTATCAGATTTTTTTATGGGTTGATAACAACAGAGAGGTTGTCTACACTTAATTCGAGGGGGATTATGCAAGTGGTAGTCCGCCGAGGACATTTTCTATATTTATTTAAGGAAGAAGACAATATGAGTAAAGTATCAAGTTTGTTAAAAGATCCTACATTTCTCAAGAAACTTAAGGCATCGAAAGATGCAAAAGCGTTTTTAGCAAGTAAAGGCGTGACGATCGATCAGTTCACGGTCGAAATAGAATCAACTAACAAGCTATCACCAGACATGTTAACCCAGATTAGTGGTGGAACACTCGGCGAAACAGTGTTTGGGGATTGCGGGGGTCAGTTTTATAGTTATATAGTGACTGCCGCTGTTTACCTGGTATAAAAGGAAGCTTCGTCGCTTGAGGATGAAGTTAGGAGCGATCTGGGGTGTCTAAAGAGAAAATATGTAATACTTTAGATTGCGAAGCAAATACCTCGCGGCTTGCCGCGAGCACTTTACGCATGGAGTTTCTAAAGGGGAGAGGCGAATCTCCCCTTTAGTCGCCGTTTGCGCGAATTTACTTCGCGCAGGCGATCAATAATAAAAATCCCCGTCTGCTTGCAGCGGGGATTTTTATTTTACGGGTTGATAAAAACAGATGGGGCGCCTATACTTAAATTCGAGGCGAGGTATTATGCAATAATAGTCAGCCGATGACATTTTTTATATTTATTTAAGGAAGAAGACAATATGAGTAAAGTATCAAGTTTGTTAAAAGATCCTACATTTCTTAAGAAATTTAAGGCATCGAAAGATCGAAAAGCGTTTTTAGCAAGTAAAGGCGTGACGATCGATCAGTTCACGGCCGAAATAGAATCAACTAACAAGTTATCATCAGACATGTTAACCCAGATTAGTGGTGGATCTGGATCCGCCGGTGCATTCTGGGGGGCTTGCGCGAGTGGGGGTGATGGATATATGGCTAGTGATGTTATTTCTGCGATTGTGTACGTGGTGTAAAGAAAGCTTCGTCGCCTGTGGATGAAGTGAGGAGTGATCTGGGGTGTCTAAGAGAAAATATGTAATGCTTCTTTTTAGATTGCCCCAGGTTCTCCTGCCGAGCATCTTGTACAGATGGTGAGCATGTTGGTTAAGGATGAGTAACATGAGGGTTGGATTAGCAGGAATCTACATCACTAGTCTTTGTCTGTTGACAGGAGCTTCTTTTGCCTCCTATACGCTTACTTTATCTGCGGCGCTTTATCAAACGTTACAACATAATCCATCGATCAAACTTCAAAAACAAACCGTTTATTCAAAGCAGGGACTTTTGCAAAAAGAGCAAGGTGCATTTGATCCTAGCTTTACTACGTCAGCGAATTATGACCATACAGAATCGCCTTTATTAGCATCACAAGATACGCTTTATGGGTTGACTATCAATCGCCAGACGGATTATGGCTACGATGCGGCGGTATCGGAAACATTTGAAAATGGCATTATTGTAGCACCTAGTTTAACGCTCACACATGCCGAGTCTACAATCCGAAACGTCACGGGTGTAGAACCTCAAAATAATGCGGATTTAAGTTTTAAAGTGACTATTCCTTTTCTTAAAGGACGTGATGCCTCATATGACTTGCGAGCAGCACAGTTCACTTATCAGTCATCGAAGGACAAGTTGGTCTATGAAATGTCAAAAAATGCATTAGGTACGATTTTAGCCTATTGGGATTGTAAAGTGGCGAGTGAAAATTTAGAAATTTATAAAGACTCAGAAGCACGTGCAGAGCAGTTGCTGATTAATACTAAAAAACTAATTGCAGCGGATGAAATGCCAGCTGCTAATCTAAAACTTGTTTCTGCAAACTATTATTCAAAAAAAGCATCTAGAATTAATGCGGAAGAGAGTTTGATTGCGGCAAAGGAGGCGCTTGCTTCGAGTATTGGAATTAACGCATTGTCTGACAGTCAACTCCCGAATGCTATTTCGTCCTTTCCACCGGTTGATAAAGAAAAAATCACGAAATACGCTAACGTTTCACATTATATATCATACTCATTAACGCACAGGCAGGATTTGTTAGCACAAGAAAATACTGTGGCGGCCAATAAACTCAAGCTTGAAAAAGCAAGTAATGATAAAAAAGATACATTGAATCTGGATGTAACAGCAGGCTATGCGAGTTTGCACGAGGGAGAAAAAGTTTATCAGGCGTTGGATGAAAAAGATTTGAGTGGTCCAAAGGCAGGAGCAGAAATTACGTATAAATTTTATTTTGGTAATAATGCAACGACGGGCGCATTGAAAGATACTATTGCTCAACTTGAGAAAAGCAAAATCGATTTATGGGATTTAATAAGAGAAATGCGTCTTGATATTATGTTATCTTCTTCTGGTTTACAGACGTCAGTGTCGCAATTGGAGGCATCATTACTCTCGGTTGATGACTATGATGCTACTGTTAAAAATGAAACGAAAAAAGCCAATCTGGGTGTCTCAACATTGATTGATGTTATTAATACTGAAAATGATTTAAGAAATGCAGAGCTTAGTCGTATCAGTAATCAGGCTGATTATTCAAAATTCTTGGCAAAGTTTGCTTTTAATTCAGGGTTTTTGATTACGCCAGATCAAGGGGTATATAGGGTTTCCATTAAGAGTATTATGTAACTATAGGAGATATGGAATGTCAGTTGTTTTTCGAAAGACGGCCATGAATAAATTATCTTCTCCGGATAGATTAGATCAGATCGTGGAAGTAATCGATCCAAAAGGTTGGATCGTCTTGCTCGTTTTATTAGTGATTATAGGAATAGGTATTTTTTGGAGTATTTTTGGATCTGTTGCCACCAAGGTTTTAGGCCCCTGTATGCTAATGAAAACGGGCGGGGTTAATATCGTTAGCTCCGGCGTGAGCGGCAAAATAACCGATGTTTCAATAGATGAAGGCGATTTTGTTAGATTGGGCGACACCCTATTCAGAGTTGAAAGAGGGAGTCTCTTGCAGGATATTTATTTCCAACGACAACAGTTGCAACAAGAACAGGATGCGGCGCTTAAAAAAGCCGAGCTTCGCAAACAGACGCTCATTAATTTACAAAAAAACTTAGAGACGTTAGAAAAAACAAAAAAAAATAAAATGGAATTATTAAAAGATGGGTTAGTAACTCAACAGAGTGTTTTTGAAATTGAGAATCAAATGGTCAGTACAGAAAAACAGATAAAAGACTTAGATATTGAGGATTTGTCCGCCTCCCAAGCCTTGAAAACGATGGAAGATAAGCTGGAGATTTTGTTGAATCAATATGAAGAGGCGCATAATATTTTGAGTCCTTACACGGGAAGAGTCTTATCTGTGGATGTGAATTACGATAGTATTGTTAATGTAGGGGATCCGCTCGCGAGTATTGAGCTGTCGGGTAAGAATGTGAGTGAGTTAGAAGCCGTTATTTATGTTCCAGCATTAGAGGGCAAGAAAATTGAGCCGGGGATGAGTTTATTAATTTCTCCATCTACCGTTCAGCCAGAGGAATATGGCATGATGAGGGGCGTGGTAAAAAGCGTTTCGGTTTTTCCAGCCACTCGTCAAAATATGCTTAAGGTGTTGGGAGATGAAAAGCTGGTGCAACAAATGTCTGCATCGGGTGCACCTATTGCTGTTGAGGCTGATTTAAAACCAAATTCTGCAATCAAAAGTGGTTATGAATGGACATCGTCCAAGGGACCTCCTATAAAAATAAATAGTGGAACATTTTGCAATGCCTTTATCACTATTAAAGAGCAGAGACCCATTAGTTTGGTTATTCCTGTTTTTAAGAAAGCATTAGGCGGGTAAAAAATTATGACAACCCAAGAACCTGAAGAATTAGAACCTAAAGAATTAAAAGAATTTGATTTCGTTGTAAAACGAGTTACAACGCCGACCGTTATTCAAATGGAGGCGTTAGAATGCGGTGCCGCGAGTTTAGGTATCATCATGAGTTACTATAAACTCTTTATGCCTTTAGAAAAATTGAGAGTTGAATGTGGTGTGTCTCGTGATGGTAGCAAAGCAATCAACATGGTTAAAGCCGCTCAGAAATATGGATTTGATGTGCTCGCGGAGCGACACGAGCTTGAGGGGTTAAAGAAGATTAAGCCGCCCTACGTTATTTTTTGGAACTTCAATCATTTTTTAGTTGTTGAAGGAATTGAAAAAAACAAAGTTTATCTTAATGATCCTGATTCAGGCCCGCGCGTTGTTTCTTTTGAAGAATTTAATACCTCTTTTACCGGTATCGTATTGCAGTTTACGCCAGGAAAAGATTTTCATCCCGGTGGCAGTCCCCCCGGTATTTCTAAAAGTCTTATTAATCGTTCTGAAGGAATAATGCCGTCTGTATTTTATCTTATTTTAGTAGGCATAGCGCTAGTTATTCCGGGGATGTTGGCGCCTATTTTTTCAAAGGTATTTGTGGATAAGTTTTTAATTTTGAAGCTCCATTCTTGGTTATCTCCATTGCTGATTGGTATGGGTGTGACTTTAGTTATTCAGATGTTGCTTTCTTGGTTGCGGCAATATTATTTGATCAAGTTAAAATTAACGCTTGCCATCAAGGAATCGGGTAAGTTTCTTTGGCATGTTTTAAAATTACCCATGACTTTTTTCTCACAACGATTAGCGGGTGATATTTCAAATCGAATTTCCCTTAATAATGAAATTGCTAACGTGATTTCGAGTGATTTTACAGAAGTTATTATTAACAGCATAATGGCTTCTTTTTATTTAATATTAATGCTTTACTTGAACATTTCATTGACAGGCGTTGTTGTTTTGATTGCAGTTACTAATATAGTTGTCATGCGTTTTATTTCGACCATTAGAAAAAATAAGAGCCGAGAGTTGTCGGTACAGCAGGGGAAATTTTTTGGGTCGATGTTTGCAGGATTGTTTGTTATGGAAACTATTAAAGCCTCTGGAAGAGAGAATGATTTGTTTTCAACTATTATTGGTGGGCAATCTAGAATATTAAATATTGCGCAATATCTGCAATCGAAAACAGCAGCGTTAACGAACCTGCCTGTATTATTACAATCTTTGAGTGTTGCGCTTATACTGGGTATTGGTGGTTTTTTTGTGATTAATGGGCATATCACGATCGGAACATTGGTTGCTTTTCAGGCATTGATGGGCAGTTTTCTTTCTCCAGTAAACTTACTGGTCAATACTATCGGAAAATTTCAAACTCTGGAAGGCAACATGTTGCGACTTGATGATGTGTTTAACTATCAGGCACTGCCTTTGCCATTAGTCGAATCACGTTCGAAGGAAGAGATTGAAAAAGAGCGAAAGCTTTCAGGTTATTTAGAACTCAAAAATATTACTTTTGGATATAGTCTTTTAGAGCCACCGTTGGTCGAGAATTTTGAATTAAAAATACAACCTGGCAGTAGAGTTGCTATTGTGGGGGCCTCCGGTTCTGGAAAGTCAACGATTGCTAGGTTAATTATGCAATTATACGCGCCTTGGGCTGGAGAGATATTTTTAGATGGAGAAAAAATCGATCATTGGCCTCGGGATGTATTAACCAGCTCGCTTGCATTAGTTGACCAGGATATCATTATGTTTGACGGAACTATTAGAGAAAACTTAACGATGTGGGATCGGTCAATCTCGGAGCAGCAAATAATTAGTGCTGCAAAAGATGCGTTGATTCATTCTGACATTACGGCCAGACCCGGAGGATATGATGCAATGGTGAGAGAGGGGGGCACTAATTTTAGTGGCGGGCAGCGACAACGATTAGAAATTGCAAGAGCATTAGTGTCTAATCCGCGGATAGTTGTTATGGATGAGGCGACGAGCGCATTAGATTCTATTACGGAGATGGAGATAGATAATAATTTAAGACGACGAGGGTGTACGACGGTGGTGATTGCGCATCGTCTGAGTACCATTCGTGATAGTGATCAAATTATCGTTTTGGATAAGGGAAAAATTGTTGAGCAGGGTAAACACGATGAATTGGTACAGGCAAAAGGAATATATGCTGAACTCATATCGACAACGGGTTAAAGAATTATGGGAAATTTAAATGAGATCATACATAATATTGCGAAAGAAGTAGATTTAATCGATCTTGATCAATGTCGTTTTGATCTTTCAAATACGGCTTACTTTGTCGAAAGTGGTCAAGTTGATATTTTTTTGCAGAAACATGATGAGAATGGTTTGTTGGGTTCACTTCATCATGTTTTTCGCATTGGATCTGGTCAATTTATTTTTCCTATTGACTTATCGGGTATAACGACAACGTGGAAATTTGTTTTAAAGCCTGGTATTGACGTTCATTTCTATGCCTTATCGATAGAACAATTTAAGAAAATTCTAAAAGAATATGCTGATTTAACAATACAAATAGTTGATGAATGGCTGCAAAAGATTCTAATCATGAGCGACTCAAAACCCGTTCCAAAAGATGCCATAGAGATTCTGTTGGGTAGTAGTCAAAAAATCGAGAAAGAACAGTCGTTACGTAATGACCAGTCGCCGGTTTGGTTAAGGTTTTTAGATAAAACTGAGCTGGGTATAAATAATGCCGAGTCATTAGTTTCAGCTTCTCCGGATCGCTATTATTTGGTGTGCCAGGGAGAGTGGATATATTCTCAGGATGAATCTCGTTTAGAGAGTGTTGCGACCGAAACACTGGCCAAGCAAGGCATATTGTTAGAGCTTATTACGCCTTATTATATTCGTTTTATCAAGTTTTTTTTAGATAGGATGGAATTAGAAGAAAATAAAGAGGGAAAGGAGATTTATCGTAGAGAAAAGAAACGTACGCTTTATATTAAAATAGCGCTTGAAAAATTGACGTCATTTTTTAGGTCTGCGGCTAATGTCACTGTTGACATGGATATCAGTGACGATGCGACGTTTTGTGCGTGTAAACGAATAGGGGAGCTGTTAAATATTCAGTTTAATCTTCCTGCGCAGCTTGAACAGTATGAGAGCGTGGAAAATAAAGTTGAAGCCATTTCTTATCGGTCACATGTTTTTTATCGCAAAGTCTCTCTGGAAAGTGGATGGTGGAAAAAAGATTTGGGACCTATATTAGGTGTATTGGAAGGAGGAACTCAATCGGTTGCGTTGATTCCAACGCCAACGTTAAACTATGTTTATTATGATTCAACCACTAAACAAACACAACTGGTTGATGAAAAAAATGCTAGCCAGATATCTCCAAACGCCTATATTTTTTATAGCGCATTTCCTAATAAAGTGCTTGGTTTTATGGATATTGTTAAATTTTGTCTGCCCGCCTTAAAAAAGGACGTGTTCGTTGTCGTTATTTTAGCGATGTCTATTGGCGTGTTTAATGTCGTTGTTCCATTGGCGACAGGAAAATTAATTTCAGATATTATTCCGAGCGCGAATAGAAATGAATTATTACAATTAATGTTAGCACTAGTGGCAACTGCCTTTGGTGCGGGTGCTTTTCATCTCGCAAAAAACTATAGAAAACTTCGGATATCTGGGAAATTTTCTATATCCGCTGGGTCGGCTCTGTGGGATCGCGTTTTAAAATTGCCGGTTAGTTTTTTCAATCAGTTTTCATCAGGTGATTTGGTTGGTCGAATCTCTGGCATGGACGCGATTCGTGATTTTGTTGCCGATAATTTGTTTGATAATTTTTTAGTAATCGCTTTCTCGGTGTTTAACTGGGGTCTTATATTTTATTATAGTGTTAAATTGGCTTTTATATCACTTGCGCTTATGGCGGCTGTTGCTTGTATTATTTTTGGTTTAAATTATTTCCAAGTAAAATTAGAGCGAACGGTTATGGCGTTAGATGGAAAAATTATGGGTGTTTTGGGTGGGATTATTCGTGGGATTGCAAAAATCCGCATTGCTGGCGCCGAAAGCGCAATGTTTTTACATTGGGCCGATTTGTTTACTTTGCATCAGAGGATGACGGTAAAATCAAGTTTAATCGCTATTGCTTCATCATTGTTTAAATCGTCATTTTCTCTGATTTCTTCGTTGGTTTTGTTTATGACGGTCGGATACTTTTTAAAAGACGAAACCTTGGGGCTGGGAAGTTTTTTGGCATTTTTTGCCGCTTTTGGTAGCATTTCAGGAGCCATGCTTACTTTTATGGAGTCAATGACAACGGCTTTAAGAATTATGCCAACGTATGAACGTTTGCAGCCTATTTTAAAGGTGTTGCCAGAAATTCATACGGGGCAAAGTGATCCGGGGGAGGTGCAGGGACAAATTGAATTAAACCACGTTTCTTTTGGGTATCAACCCGATAGCCTCATTATTAAGGATGTTAGTTTTACCATTAAACCGAAACAATTTGTGGCCGTTGTAGGACCCTCTGGTGCGGGAAAATCGACACTTTTACGTTTATTGTTGGGTTTTGAACGGCCGTCGAATGGATTTATCTATTATGATGAGAAAGATGTTAACAACATAGATATCTTTTTGTTAAGAAGGCAGATGGGCGTTGTTTTACAAAATGGGCAATTGATGTCTGGAAGTATATTTGAAAACATTGTTGGGTCTTCAATGTTTACTTTAGAGGATGCCTGGGCTGCCGCTGAAAGGGTGGGATTGGCAGAGGACATTAAATGTATGCCCATGCAAATGCAGACATTAGTAGGAGAAGGTGGAGGTGGTTTATCGGGTGGCCAGCGCCAACGCATGTTAATTGCAAGAGCAATTGTCAACAAACCAAGAATTTTATTTTTTGATGAGGCAACCAGTGCGTTAGATAATAAAACACAAGCGATTGTGAGTAAAAGTTTAGAAAATTTATATGCTACTCGAGTTGTCATTGCTCATCGATTGAGTACTATTATTAATGCCGATCTTATTCTTGTCTTGAAAGATGGCGCATTAGTGGAACAAGGTACGTATGACTCACTGATGAGTGAGAATGGTATTTTTGCAAAATTGGCTAAGCGACAAATAGTTTGAAAACAAATGGGGGAGGGAGATAAAAAATGTTGAAAAGAATAGGGATTGTTTTTTTTATAAGTTTATTTTTAATTTCATGCGGACAGCAATCCGCGTTGAAAAAACGGGAAAAAACTGCAAATAATGCTAATAAGGATAATATTATCATTGGTTTTGCTTATCCCAAGGAGAGAGTGGATGGTCAATCCCTTAAGGAAGGGGTCAGCTTAGCGATGGAACAAGTTAATGCAAAGGGTGGTATTGATGGACGAAAAATACAGTTGATCGAGCGAGATGATGAGGACTCAACGGATCAATCGCTGCTTATTGCACAGGATTTTTCTAAAGATTATAGAATGCATTTAGCCATTACGCATATTTCGTCACATGCGGCTGTTCCAGCTGCGGCGACATATGAATTTTCGAATATTATTATGATGAATCCATCGGCGACGAGTTTGCGATTAATAAAACCATCGTATAAAAATATTTTTCGTATTATCCCTAATAATGAACTGATGGGATCTTATTTGGCTAATTATGCAAGGCAACAAGGATATAAAAATATCATTATTTATTATGCAAGGACGGAATATGGTAGAGATCTTGCAAATGCATTTGAAAAATACGCAAAAATCATGGGATTGAATATTGTAGATCGATATAGTTATCTGCAGCAATTAAATTCTTATTCTATAGCATTGGAAAACTGGAAAATTTTGCACAAGTTTGATGCTATATTTTTGGCGGGAACCGTGCCTGAAGCAGCGATTATTGTTAAGCAGGCGAGATACCTCAATATCAATGTTCCTATTTTTGGCGCTGATGCTTTGAATTCAGATGCATTGATTGATATAGCGGGAAAGGCAGCAGAAGGAGTTGTGGCGTTAACAACCTTTTCCCCCAATAAACCTACACCAATTGTGCAGCAGTTTACCCAAGAGTTTTATAAAAAATTTGGGATAAATCCTAATCAAATATCTGCATTAGGGTACGATTCGTTTAAGCTCCTTGCTTATGGTATTGAAAGCACACATTCTGAAGATGCAACTAAAATTGCGACATTCTTTCGACAAATGAAACTATGGGAAGGTGTAGATGGCGCCATTGTATTTGACAAGACTGGCGATTTAAAAGATAACGGAAATTTATCGAAAGTGATTGTGAAAGATGGGAAATTTCAAGATTATTTGTAGCTGCTTGTAACAGACCCTAATGCTTGTTCGATAGTGCGAGAGGACGGCGGAGGCAACTTGTGTCCTGCTCGATCGACGAGAAATCCCTTGAATTCTTCCCGTTCGCCCTTATATTAGACGCATCTATTAATTATTCCAAAAAGGAGCTGAGTATGACCGCGGAAACCCGACAATTTAGTACTGAAATCAATAAGTTACTGCATTTGATGATCCATTCACTCTACAGCAGCAAAGAGATATTCTTGCGTGAATTGATCTCAAATAGTGCAGATGCTTTTGATCGGGCGCGTATTTTGGCTATGTCAAACCCGGGGCTATTTACGGATAATGCTGAGCAAAAAATCTTTGTTGATGTCGATAAAAAAGCCAGGACGATTACCGTGCGCGATAATGGTATCGGTATGACGCATGAGGAGGTCATCGCGAATTTAGGTACGATTGCAAAGTCGGGTACGGAAGAATTTTTTAAAAAATTGTCTGACGAACAAGCCAAAGATGCGAATTTAATTGGTCAGTTTGGTGTGGGCTTCTATTCAGTCTTTATGGTTGCGGATAAAGTAATCGTGTTTACACGTCATGCCGAAGCCAAACCCGAAGCTGGTGTGCGTTGGGAATCCAATGGTCAAGGCGAATACACGATAGAAGCGGCTGCGCGTAAAACATTAGGTACCGAAGTTATTTTACATCTTAAAAAAGATGCCGATGAGTTTTTAGAAGATTATCGATTGCGCGGCATCATCAAACAATATTCTGATCATATCACGGTGCCGATTTTCATGCAGAAAATTGAATTTGATGAAAAAGGCCAAGATAAAAAATCGGATAAAATCGACTGGGAGCAGGTGAATAAAGCGACTGCTTTGTGGACATTGCCCAAAAGCAAAATTAAAGATGAAGAGTACAAAGAACTCTATAAAAATATTTCGCATGATTTTTCTGATCCGATTTTATGGAGCCACAATAAAGTTGAAGGGAAGCTGGAATATACCAGCTTGTTATATATCCCGTCGACTGCGCCATTTGATTTGTGGCAGCAAACATCGAAGCATCGAGGTTTAAAGCTGTATGTCAAGCGTGTGTTTATTTTGGATGATGCGGAGCAGTTTTTGCCGACGTATTTGCGTTTTGTGAAAGGGGTTGTGGATTGTAACGATTTGCCGCTCAATGTGTCGCGTGAAATTTTACAACATAATCCGACCGTTGATAAAATTCGCGCCGCATTGACAAAACGTATTTTAAATATGTTAGAAGAGGTGGTGAAAACCGATGCGGATAAATACGCAAAAATCTGGGCGGAGTTTGGCAAGGTGTTAAAAGAAGGGTTGGCCGAAGATTTTGCGAATAAAGATCAAATTGCCAAGTTAATGCGTTTTGCTTCAACGCATACCGATAATGAAAAACAAGACGTGTCATTGAGTGATTATGTCAGTCGCATGAAATTGGATCAAGACGTGATTTATTGCGTTACGGCCGATACGTTTTTGGCGGCGAAGAATAGTCCACATTTAGAAGTGTTTCGCCAAAAAGGGATCGAAGTGTTATTGTTTAGTGATCGCATTGATGAATGGGTGCTGATGCATTTAACGGAATTCGAGGGTAAAAAGTTGCAATCGATTACGAAAGGCGATTTGGATTTAAGTAAATTCGAGAGTCCAGAAACGAAAGAAGCGCGCGAAAAGAAAAAAGAAGACTTTGATAATTTATTAAAACAAGTGACCAACGTGTTAGGTGAAAAAGTGAAAGAAGTGCGATTAACGTATCGTTTAACGACTTCGCCGGCCTGTATTGTTGCCGATAGTAATGATGTAAATATGAATATGCAACGTATTTTAAAGTCATTGGGTCAAGCGATGCCGGAATCGAAGCCCATTTTTGAATTAAATCCAGAGCATGGATTGGTAAAACGTTTAAATGCGGAAACCGATGATGCGCGCTTTGCTGAGTGGACTCAGATCTTGTTTGATCAGTCCGTTTTGGCTGAAGGCGGCCAGTTGGAAGATCCTGCGACATTTGTGAAGCATTTGAATGCATTATTGTTCGATCTGTCTAAAAACTAGCCGATTGGCGTCTAAGGTATTGATTTTAGACGCCGGTTTTTCTGGCAAAATATATATTTCCCGCTGTATAATGTGGTTTTTAACTATATAGGACAACTCTTATGCGAATTGGTGTTCCGAAAGAAATTAAAAATCATGAGTACCGCGTTGGTTTAATTCCGTTTAGTGTAAAAGAATTAATAGACCATGGTCATGATGTCATGGTGCAAACAAATGCGGGCGCGGGGATTGGTTTTAATGATGATGATTATCGTCAGGCGGGCGCAACGGTTGTTGATAATGCACCAGAGATATTTGCAAAAGCGGATTTAATTGTCAAAGTAAAAGAACCGCAACCGAATGAATGTAAAATGTTGCGTGAAGGCCAAATATTATTTACGTTTTTACATTTAGCGCCGGATCCGAAACAAACCGAATTATTATTAGCATCCGGTTGTACGGCGATTGCGTACGAAACCGTCACCGATCGTCATGGTCGCTTGCCGTTGTTATTGCCGATGAGTGAAGTGGCTGGACGTTTATCGATTCAGGCAGGTGCGCATTATTTAGAAAAAGCCAATGGCGGTCGCGGATTATTATTAAGTGGTGTGCCGGGCGTTGAAGCAGCCGATGTGCTGGTGTTGGGTGGTGGTATTGCGGGGACAGCGGCTATTCGCATTGCGACAGGTGTGGGTGCGCATGTGACGGTATTAGAAAAATCATTACCGCGTTTGCGAGAATTGGATGCGGAATTTGGTTCTAAATTAAATACGGGGGTTTCGACGCATGGCTCGGTCGCGCAATATATAAAACATGCTGATTTAGTGATTGGTGCCGTATTAGTTCCGGGAGGTGCTGCGCCACGATTGGTTACAAAAGACATGTTAAAAACCATGCATGCTGGGTCGGTGATCGTTGATATTGCGATTGACCAAGGCGGTTGTTGTGAAACCAGTCATCCAACGACGCATGAAAAACCCACTTATATCGTAGATGGGGTGATTCATTATTGTGTGGCGAATATGCCGGGTGCGGTGCCACGTACGTCGACGTTTGCGTTGAATAATGCGACGTTACCGTTTACGTTGAAGCTTGCCAATCTTGGCGCGAAAGCCGCTTTGTTGTCAGACCCGCATTTTTTGAATGGATTGAATGTCTGTTGCGGTCGCTTAACGAACGAACCTGTTGCGCAAGCGTTAAATCTTAAGTATGTGAAACCAGAGACGGTATTGAAATAATGCGTAATAATGCGAAGCGATTTCCCCGCAGCTTGCCGCGTGGGACATTGCGCCTCTCGGATTCTCAAGGGATGACGGAAAAGGGGGGACACATCATCCCGGAAAGGATGACGGAAAAGGGGAGACACGTCATCCCGGAAAGGATGACGGCAAAGGGGGGACACGTCATCCCGGAAAATCTGCGTAGCAGATTTATCCGGGATCCAGGGAACGCGTTAGTTCCGCGCTTTGATTCTCTGGATTCCGGATATCGCTCTGCAATAGCAGAGCGATTCCGGAAT